>Ga0247812_10000283_pt1 | contig 42749 bp, 44 predicted proteins | sample UWRJL149409B1_FD_178011 | JGI IMG/M metagenome (GOLD analysis project Ga0247812, IMG submission 178011) | Plant litter microbial communities from Arlington Agricultural Research Station in Wisconsin, United States - UWRJ-L149-409B-1 | ecosystem: Environmental > Terrestrial > Plant litter >...
TGGACCGGCGCGGCCGCATCGAGCAGCTGCATACTGTCTCGGGCGCCTCCGGGACGAGCAACGCCTGGTGGCGCCGCATCGCATCGTGGCTGCCCGAACAAAACGATGGCGGCCAATCCACGCTATACCGCCAGCTCAACAGGTACGACGAGGCCGGCCGCCTGGTGCAAGTGGAGCGGCAGCTTGCCGCAGCTGATGGTCGCCCTCAACCCAAGACGCGGCGCGCCAGCTACAACTACGACAAAATGGACCGGCTGACCGGCATCGCCGGCCAGGGCGAGCACACCACGTTCCGCTACGATGCGGCAGGCAACCGGCTCGCGGAAACAAGCGCGCCCGCCGGCGACGTGGAAAAACTGCAGGGGCGCAGCTTCCATTACGCGCGCGGCGGCAACTGGCTGCTCGCCGCCACGCAGGCTGCCACAGACGGATCGCCGCCGGCATCATTGCGCGACGCATGGTTCTATCATCCGACCGGTCTGCCGCTGGCGCGCTTGCAACGACCGGCCAACGGCAATGCCACGAACCGGCGCGTCGCGTACAACAGCGACAAGCGCCCGATCGCCGTCTACGACAACGAGCAACTGATCGCACGCTATCACTACAACAGCCTCGGCGAGCGCATCGCCAAGACGGTCTATCCGGCACGCGCAGCGCTCGTCGCGGTTTCCCTGACCAAGAGCGCGCCACCGGGCGCCACCAGCTACAGCCTTTACCAGGACCAGCGCTTGGCTGATAAACTTACACGAGTTTCGAAAGATCACGCGTGCCGCGATAACGTTGCACAGCGCAAGCGGAACAGTCATCCGTGGCAATCGAATCGAAGTAAAAGGGAAGTCTTCAACCAGGCATAACATTTTCCTCACCGATAACAGCATAAACGTGCAGATCGACGGCAACACAATTGTTGGAACGGAAGAACCCGTCAAATTGATGGCGGGCAGTACCGCGAATCTAAAAAACAATATTTACGAACAAAGGCGTCCTTGGTGGAAGTTTTAACTAAACTCGTGAATTAAAAAAAATATATATGATATGACGAAGGCCATAAAAGACCCCTTTGCGTCTGGCATAGCAAGCCAAATCGCAATGCGTAGATACGGTCCCGACTTCGGGGAGTTCGGCGACACCAATATCGTGCTGGAAGACCTGACCATCAGAAGCGGGGGGCTGGCCGCTTATCTGGTGGGCCGGGACAACATCATCCGACACTGCCGCATCGAAGTGGAAGGCCACGAGGCGATCGCGCTGTTCGGCGCTAGTACTCAGCTGATCGACAACGAAATCGTCGTCAAGCGCTCGCTCTCTCCACCAACGCCCAAGGCACGCACCACATCCGTGTTGGGCAGCTACTATCCGCAGCACGCTGCCGTCTGGATACGCGACGCGCCCGCCTAATCATCCGGGGAAACAAAATCACTATCGACGGCATGTTGGACGCTCAGGAGGCGATCCTGCTGATCAACAGCCCGGACGTCGTCATCGAGAACAACGAGATTACCGGTGCCGACAGGCTCTACAGGGCACTCGATGAGTAATCATCTGCCCATACACGAAACAACCGGAAGCGCCTCGGCAAATGGCCCGACAACTAACAATTCTTTCCATTGGAAATTTTAATCGGGACTGCGCTCGTCGCGCAAAAAAAAACCGCCAACAGGTTCGCCAGCTGAGCTATCACCGAGCCAGTTACGGCGACCATACCGACCGGCGAGATCGTCAACAACTCCCGCAAACCATAATCATGGTTAAGTACACTCTCCGGCTAGTATCCTTTTTTGTCGCCGTCACTCTATGTACGGCCTGCACGACGCCGCCCGTGGAAGGACCAGGCATGATGGTCACGTCCAACAACACCATCAAAGGGACGGAAGTCGATGTCCTGCGCGCGAAGACGTCGAACGGCATTCCTTTCCCGACACCAGGTTCGTTAGGGCCCTATACCAAACCCAATCCCACGATAGGCGGCGCGACCATGGGCGCCGCCCCAAATGGCCGCGAACTGCCAGAATGGATCGAGTTCGCGTGGAAGGAGTGGCCGTATCCCTATCCGGCCCCGCCTTCCGATCCGGTCGCCCGGCAAGCCTGGACCGGGGTGTACGCCATGTCGCGATCATTACCGATTCGGACCGCGCGCTTCCCCGTCAGGTCGCGCGTGCCGCAGGACGTGGTGGACGAGGTGCTGGCATCGAAAAAGCGCAGACTGCGGCCTGCTACGCGAGGGCGGAGACGATCTGGAGAAGTAGAAGCGCGCCGGTGCCACCTGACCGCTCCTTGAAAGCACGGTCGGGCCGCTTAACGCGGACTTCAGGCTAGCGTCTCCACATCCAGCTTACTTGCGCACCACCTCGCCGCCCTTCATGACGAAGGAAACCTTAGTCAGCTCGGTCGCATCAGCCGCCGCGTCACCCTTGACGGCGATGATGTCGGCATACTTGCCGACCGCGATGGAGCCGACGCGGTCCTTCCAGCCCAGCAGGTCGGCGGCGTTGATGGTCGCCGCCTGGATCGCCTGCATCGACGTCATGCCGTACTTGACCATGTAGTAGAACTGCCTGGCGTTGTCGCCGTGCGGATAAACGCCGGCGTCGGTGCCGAAGGCCATCTTGGCGCCGCCCTGGAAGGCCTTGCGGAAGTTATCGCGCTGCAGCTGGCCGATGACCTTTTCCTTGGCGATCGACTCCGGCAGCATACCCGCCTTCTCGCCTTCCTGCAGAATGAAGTCGTCGTCATAGATATCCATCACCAGGTAGGTGCCCTTCTCTTTCGCCAGCTTGATGTTGGCGTCGTCGATCAGGCTCGCGTGCTCGATCGAATCCACGCCGGCCACGATCGCATCGTGGATCGCGCTGGTGCCGTGAGCATGCGCGGCGACCTTGCGGCCCAGCTTATGCGCCTCGCCGACGATGGCCTGCATCTCCTCCAGCGTGTACTGCTGCGCGCCCGGCTCGTCGCCCTTGGACAGCACGCCGCCCGAGGCGCAGATCTTGATCACGTCGGCGCCGTACTTGGCCATCTCGCGCACCTTGGCGCGCGCTTCCCACGGGCCGTCGGCCACGCCGCGGCCGGTAAAGTTCATATCCGGCGGCAGCAGGTTCTCGTCACAGTGACCGCCCTTGATGCCGATGGCGTAACCGGCGGTGCGCATGCGCGGGCCGATGATATCGCCGTCGTTGATCGCGTCGCGCAGCGCCACGTCGCCGAAGCCGCCCGCGCCCACGTTGCGCACGGTCGTGAAGCCCGCCTCCAGCGTCTTGCGCGCCGAGCGCACGCCGTACAGCGCGGCGCGCACGTCGGACACGCCCAGCGAGTTGTAGCCGCTCAGGTAAGGATCGGCGGTCAGATGGGTGTGCGCGTCGATCAGGCCTGGCAGCACCATCTGCGCCGACAGGTCGATCACCTGCGCACCCGCCGGCACGGTGGCCGATGCGCTCGGGCCGACCGAGGTAATGCGTTCGCCGGTGATGACGATGGTCTGATCCTTGAGGACCGTGCCGGCGGCCACGTCGACCAGTTTGCCAGCGCGGATCACCGTCACCTTGGCGTCGGCGGCGAACGATGGTGCCGCCACGCCCAGGGCGCTCAGGACGGTGGCGGAGATCAGGAGGTGCTGCAGTTTCATGGGTGCGCCCTTTTTGTTTTAGATGAAAACAAAAAGCATAGCAGAGCGACCACGAAAAAGCGTTCTTATTTTTGAACTATCCAGGCCAGGCGCACGTGCGGAAACCTGCATAGATATCATCCCGCTCCGGCATAAAGAAATTGCGAAACTTGGCCGAGCCGAATCGCGACGGGGTGGCGAACGACGCGCCGCGCAAGGTCTGGTGGGTATGGAACCACGGCTCCGAATATTCGCGGTAGCGGTCCGCCTGGAACTCGGGATACGGCTCGAACGGCGACGCCGTCCACTCCCACAACTGCCCCCAGCGGAACGCCGGATGCCCCGACAGCGCCGCATATTCCCACTCCGCCTCGGTCGCGAGACGGCGGTTGGCCCAGGCGCAGTAGGCCTGCGCTTCATACAGGTTCACATGCCGCACCGGCTCCGCGCCGGCCAGCGTGGTGAGCTGGCCGAAGCGCATGGTGCGCCACTGGCCGCCGTCGCGCTGCCAATAGCGCGGCGCCGAGCGCTCCTGCCGCAACAGCCATTCGGCGCCGGCCTTGCTCCAGAACTGGCGGTTGTCGTAGCCGCCATCGGTGACGAAATCGGCATACTGCGCGTTGCTGATCAGGGTGCTGTCGATGCGGAACGGCGCGACATGGAAGCCATGCGCGCGCCGCTCGTTATCGAAAGTGAAGCCGCCGCCTTCGTCGCTACCCAGGTGCAGCGTGCCGCCGGGGAAGCCGATCTCCGACGGCGCGTACAGGGCCTGCGCCTCTCCGCCAGTCCGCGCCGGCGCGGCCAGGCCGAGCGTCTGCAAGGTGTAGAGCAGCGCTTCGCCGTGCATGTCCTCGTGGGCCAGCGCCAGCCGGTAGGGATACAGCGCCTCGTCGGTGTTGGGCTCGCGCGACAATTTATCGAGCACGCGGTCCAGCACTTCGTGGCAGTAAGTCTTCAGCGCGCCGGGGCTGGGCAGGTCCAGCGTCCAGCGGGCGCGGTGCGGCACCAGCGCGGAGTCGAACCAGTCGTCGCCTTTGCTCAGCAGGCAGTTGCCGACGCCGTCGGCGGGATGGCTGGACTTGGCCTCGCGCAGGATGAACCATTCGGCGAACCAGGCGATGTGGCCTATCTCCCACAACGGCGGGTTGACGATGCGCAGCTGCGGCACGCGCGCCGACACGTCCATGCCGGCGGCGGCGAAGCAGTCGAACAGCGACAGCGTATAATTCCGCGCATGCCGCAGGGCTTGGGCCATTTGCTGCGGCGTGGCGTTTCTGAATGAAGATGGGCTGGAATTCATGAGCCGATTGTAGCGACTTTCACGCAAAATACCAGTGACAACACAACACATCTGGATCGTCAGCCCCGCCTCGGCCCAGTCCAACAACGGCAACTGGCAAAGCGCCAGCCGCTGGGCGCGATTCCTGCGCGGCCGCTACCGGGTCACGATCTCGCTGCAATGGCCCGACCTGGCGCATGATGCGCCGCCGCCCGACCTGCTGATCGCGCTGCACGCGCGCCGCTCGGCGCCGTCGCTGGACGCCTGGACCCGCGCCTGCCCGGACCGGCCTTCCATCCTGCTGCTGACCGGCACCGACCTGTATCGCGACATCGACACCGACCCGGAAGCGCAGCGCGCCTTGCGGCAGGCCGGCGCGCTGGTGCTGCTGCAGCCGGCCGGCTACGACGCCCTGCCCGCGCCGCTGCACGCCAAGACATCCGTCATCTTCCAGTCCGCGCCCGCGCTGAAGCCCGCGCCCGAACGCGCGCGCCGCCACGCCGATATCTGCATGATCGGCCACCTGCGCAGCGAGAAGGATCCGCTGACCTTCATGCAGGCGGCCGCCCTCGTGCGCGCGCCGTCGGCGCGGCTGATCCACATCGGCGGCGCGCTGGAGCCGGCGCTGGCCGACGCGGCGCAATCGACGGCCGCGCTGCATCCGCACTACCGCTGGCTGGGCGCGATGCCGCATGCGGCCACGCGCCAGCGCCTCAAGCGCAGCCGCGCGATGGTGCTGGCCTCCCGCATGGAGGGCGGCGCCAACGTCATCATCGAAGCCGTGCGCGCCGGCGTGCCGGTGCTGGCCAGCGACATCAGCGGCAATCGCGGCATGCTGGGCGACGACTACCAGGGCTACTTCCCGGCCGGCGACGCGGCCGCGCTGGCGCGGCTGATCGACCGCGTCATCGACGATCCCGCCTGGCGCGCCGCGCTGCGCGCGCAGTGCGACGCCCGCGCGCAGCTGTTCGCGCCGGAGGCCGAGCAAGCGGCATTGCTGGAGTTGGTGGATAATCTGCTGCATCAAGCTAAACCAAGGAATACAAAATGAGCAACGACGCAATCAAACTGACCTCCTTCTCCCACGGCGGCGGCTGCGGCTGCAAGATCGCCCCCGGCGTGCTGGCCGAGATCCTGAAGAACTCCAGCGGCTTCCCGGTGCCGAAGGAACTGATGGTCGGCATCGAGACGGCCGACGACGCCGCCGTCTACAAGCTCAATGACGAACAGGCGCTGATCGCCACCACCGACTTCTTCATGCCCATCGTCGACGACCCGTTCGACTTCGGCCGCATCGCCGCCACCAATGCCATCTCCGACGTGTACGCGATGGGCGGCACGCCGATCATGGCGCTGGCCCTGGTCGGCATGCCGATCAACAAACTGCCGCTGGAAACCATCGGCCAGATCATCAAGGGCGGCGAATCGATCTGCGCCGAAGCGGGCATCCCGATCGCCGGCGGCCACACCATCGACTCGGTCGAGCCGATCTACGGCCTGGTGGTACTGGGGCTGGTGCATCCGTCCAAGGTCAAGCGCAACGCCGACGCCAAGGCCGGCGATGTGCTGGTGCTGGGCAAACCGCTGGGCGTGGGCGTGCTGTCGGCCGCGCTGAAGAAGGACAAGCTGGACGCCGAAGGCTACAAGGCCATGATCGCCAACACCACCAAGCTGAATAAGCCGGGCAAGGCCTTGTCGGAGATGGCCGGCGTGCACGCGCTGACCGACGTCACCGGCTTCGGCCTGCTGGGCCACCTGCTGGAACTGGCGCGCGGCGCCAAGCTGGAAGCGCAGCTGGAGATGGCGAAGATCCCGCTGCTGCCGGGCGTCGAGCAACTGGCGCACGACGGCTACTTCACCGGCGCCTCGGGCCGCAACTGGGAAGCCTACGGCAAGGATGTCGAATTGGGCGCTGGCGTCTCGCAGGCGCAGCACATGCTGCTGACCGATCCGCAAACCTCGGGCGGCCTGCTGGTCTCCTGCGACGAGGGCAGCGTCGAGGAAGTGCTGGCCCTGTTCCGCCGCGAAGGCTTCGGCGACGCCGCCGTCATCGGCCGCATGGCCGACGGCGCGGCGCGCGTCGTCGTGGCCTGATTATTTGTCGGCGAAGTTGGTCGACCAGGTCACGGCGAAGATTTTCCACTGGCCGCCGCGCTTGACCATCTGCCAGGTTTCGACGCCGTAGTTCTGCACCGCGCCGTCGAGCACAAACTCGTAGTCGAACATCACCCAGGCGATATCGCGGTCCTGGGTGATCTTCACGTTGTAGAAGCGTTCCTCGACCGGCTTCTTTTCCCGCTTGATGAACTGGACGAAGTCGTTAAAGCCGCCGGCGCGCACGCCATCGAAGTTGGGATCGGTCTCCCTGCGCATCGTGGCGACCTGCTGGTCCGACGCCGGCGACGACCACAGAATATTCGAATGCAGCATCAGCGACGACAGCTTCACCGCATCCTTGCTCTTCAACGCAGCCTGAAAATCCTCCGTCACCCGCGTGATCGCCGCGAAATCCGCCGGCGTGCCGACCGGCTTGGGCGGCTGCGCAAAGGCGGTACTCGCCGCCATCCACAAAACCATCAAGCTTGCGCGCATAATGTGAACCATCCCAGCCCCTATCAATGAAATTCTGTCAATTGTATACTTAATACATGACCCAAGTCCTCACTGATCTCGCCTTGCTCGACGAGCTGCACAACCAGCACGCCGCCCTGCTGGGCAAGGATTTCGACGCCTATCGAAACCATACATACCGTTTAGCCAATTTCTGCGCGGCGCAGCTGGATGCTGATGACGACAGGCTGCGAAAGATCCAGGTCGCCGCGGCCTTCCACGACCTGGGCATCTGGTCGGCGCGGACCTTCGACTACCTGCCGCCGTCCGCCGCGCTGGCGCAGGCCTGGCTGGCGGCCAACGGCAAGCAGGCATGGAGCGAGGACGTGACAGCCATGATCGTCGAACACCACAAGATCACAGCTAGCCGAAGCGGCCCGCTGGTGGAAGCCTTCCGCCGCGCCGATTGGGCCGACGTCACCTTCGGCGTGATCAACCACGGCATCCCGCGCGCGCTGCGCCGCGAAGTATTCGCCACCTTCCCCGATGCCGGCTTCCACGCCATGCTGCTCAAGCTGTCCGCCAGGCGCCTGTTGACGCACCCATGGAACCCGCTGCCGATGATGCGCTGGTGACGGCGATTGCAACGCTGTCAAATAATCACCCAACATTCGCTTGACAGTTGCCGCGCCGATCTCGTACATTAAGGTCCATGACCTCGCATCTGCACCTATCCGCTCTCCTGCTGCCACTGCCAAGCGCCCTATCGCTGGCAGCGCGCCTACTAGCACGCGCTTAATCCGCGTCTCAGTCGTACCCCGTGCCGGCCACAAGCCGCACCCGTCTTCAAAATCCCAGGAAAGTTTGCACCGATGCTTCCAGCCTTGTCGCTACTGCTAAAACTACCGATCGGTTGCCGAGCCTAGTATTCCGTGGCCGCACGGCAGCCCTTCGCCACACAGTACGCGCCCGCTCACGCCGGCATCCCGCTTTCCCAAAATTTAAAGACCCAGGAGCACCCCATGATGTTGCAGAACCCAGCAGCGAAGTACCGCGCCTTCCCACCTGTTCAATTGTCCGACCGCCAGTGGCCCAACAACGTCATCTCCAAGCCGCCGATCTGGATGAGCACCGATCTGCGCGACGGCAACCAGGCCCTGATCGAACCAATGAGCGCGGAGAAGAAACTGCGCTTCTTCGAACTGCTGGTGAAGATCGGCCTGAAGGAAATCGAAGTGGGCTTCCCTTCGGCCTCGCAGACCGACTTCGACTTCGTGCGCAAGCTGGTCGACGAGAACCGCATCCCGGACGACGTCACCATCATCGTGCTGACCCAGTCGCGCGATGAGCTGATCCGCCGCACCGTCGAATCGGCGGCCGGCGCCAAGCGTGCCATCGTCCACCTGTATAACTCGGTGGCGCCGGTGTTCCGCAAGGTGGTCTTCGGCATGTCGCGCGAGGAGATCACCAACATCGCCACCACCGGCACCAGACTGGTGAAGGAACTGGTCAAGCAGCACCCGCAGACCGAATGGGGCTTCGAGTACACGCCGGAATCGTTCTCCACCACCGAACTCGATTTCTCCAAGCATATCTGCGACGCCGTCACCGCGATCTGGGAGCCGACCCCGCACAACAAGATGATCATCAACCTGCCGTCGACAGTGGAATGCAGCACGCCCAACGTCTACGCCGACCAGATCGAATGGATGTCGCGCAAGCTGGCGCGCCGCGACTCGCTGATCATCAGCGTCCACCCGCACAATGACCGCGGCACCGCCGTCGCCTCCGCCGAGATGGCCGTGATGGCCGGCGCCGACCGCGTCGAGGGCTGCCTGTTCGGCAACGGCGAACGCACCGGCAACGTCGACCTGGTCACCCTGGCCCTGAACCTCTACACGCAGGGCGTCAATCCCGGCCTGGACTTCTCCGACATCGACGAAGTGCGCAAGTGCGTCGAAGAGTGCAACCAGCTGCCGGTGCATCCGCGCCATCCATACGTGGGCGACCTGGTGTTCACCGCCTTCTCCGGCTCGCACCAGGACGCGATCAAGAAGGGCTTCGCGCAGCAGAAGGAAGGCGCGATCTGGGAGATCCCTTACCTGCCGATCGACCCGCAGGACCTGGGCCGCAGCTATGACGCCGTGATCCGCGTCAACAGCCAGTCCGGCAAGGGCGGCATGGCCTACCTGCTGGAACAGGACTACGGCCTGGTGCTGCCGCGCCGTTTGCAGATTGAATTCAGCCGCGCGGTGCAGGCCGTGGCCGACGCCACCGGCCTGGAGATCACCTCCGAAGGCATCCACCAGATCTTCAGCAAGGAGTACTTCGAGCAGGTCTCGCCGTACGCCTACAACGCCCACAAGATGGTGGAAGACACCAGCAACGACGAGCCGGTGCAGATCGACATCGCCCTGACCCATCGCGGCGCCAGCATGGCGCTGCAGGGCGGCGGCAACGGTCCGATCGACGCCTTCGTCGACGCGCTGGGCCTGGACATCAAGCTGATGGATTATCATGAGCACTCGATCGGCTCCGGCGCCAACGCCAAAGCCGCCTGCTACGTCGAGCTGCGCCTGGCCAACGGCCCGACCCTGTTCGGCGCCGGCATCGACAGCAACATCGTCACGGCGTCGTTCAAGGCCGTCCTGAGCGCGGTGAACCGCCAGCTCAAGCAGCAGGAAGCGGCAACGGCGCCGGCGCAAGCCGACGCCACCGCATAAGCACTACATAAGTACCATCCCGGCCAGCCGCCGCCACGCCGGATTTTGAAGGGCGCCCCACGAGGGCGCCCTGTTACCATCATCCATTCAAAATCCATGACCAAATTCACGCTCACCACCATCGCCGCCGCCCTGCTGCTGACCAACGCCGCCCACGCCGCGCCGCCCGCAGGGCAGGACGCCTTCGCCATCGGCCAGGTCAAGGTCGACGTCGGCGGCCGCAAGCTCAATATGTACTGCGCCGGCAAAGGCTCGCCGACGGTGGTGTTCGAGGCCGACGCCGGCCGCGCCGGATGGGACTGGTCGGCGGTGATGCCGGAAGTGGCCAGGCGCACCCGCGCCTGCGTCTACGACCGCGCCGGTTTCGGCTTCAGCGATCCGGCCATCCGCGCATCGACCGCCGGCAACGCCAGCCGCGACCTGAGCTTCCTGCTCAAGAATGCGCGCCTGATGGAAGGCCCTTATGTGGTGGTGGGCGCCGGCTTCGGCGCCATGATCGCGCAGCAGTTCGCGCTGCGCTCGCGCGGCGCCGTCACCGGCCTGGTGCTGGTGGAGGCGATGCACGAGGACGCGCTGCCGCAGGACGCGGCGGCCAGCCTGGCAGCGGCGGACGCCTGCCTGAATGCCGTGACCCAGGGCGCGCCAGGCGCCGGCTGCGCCTACCCCGCCAGCGCCATCAACGGCGAGATCGGCCCGACGCTGGCGGCCGCGCAGGCGGCGCAGGCGGCCAAGCCGGCCTACTGGCGCGCCCGCGCGTCCGAGCTTGACAACCTTGCAGCCAGCGCAAGCCAGATGCGCAGCGCCCGCAAGCCGTTCGGCGATCTGCCGGTGGTCGAGGTGTCGCGCGGTGAAGCTGCGGCCATCGTCGCCGCCGTGATGGCGGTCCTCGACAAACAGAAGTAAGCCCCCCGTTCGGGGGTGCCCCGTGCCGCCAGCGCAACATATCGCCGCGACAAGTTTTTCCGCAGCGCAGCATCCAGCGCTATACTGGATTCCCATTGGATTGTGGAGTTTGCGGCATGAATATCTCGAACCTCAAGATCGGTGCGCGCCTGGCGCTCGCCTTCGGCGCGGTGCTGGTGCTGATGGCCATCCTGATCGTCATCGCCTTGCAGCGGCTGGGCAGCATCGGCGAGCTCAATAGCGTCACCATCGACAAGGACTGGGTCAAGGCCGAAGCGGCGGCCACGGTCGGCAGCACCACGCGCGCCAACTCGGCGCTGACGCTGGAGCTGTTCATCACCGACGACGCCGCGCGCATCGCCGCCATCAAGAGCGAGATGGACGTCAACAAGAAAACCATCAGCACCGCGCTCGACACGCTCGATGCCCTGATCTACAAGGAGGAAGGCAAAGCCCTGATGGTGACCATCAAGGAGCAGCGCAAGGCCTATGTCGCCTCCTTCACCAGGATCGCCACGATGCTGGCCGACGGCAAGCGTGACGACGCGCTGGCGGCGCTGCGCGGCGACATGCAACCGAAGCTGGCCATGTTGCAGAAAAGCATCCGCGACCTGTCGGAGCTGCAAAAAAACCTCGTCACCGGCAATGGGGCGCTGGTCAAGCAGCACATCGCCACGGCCGGCAAGATCATGGGCTGGCTCGGGCTGGCGGCGCTGAGCCTGGGGCTGGCGTTCGCGTGGCGCGTGACGCGCTCGATCACCGATCCGATCGGCGACGCGCTGAGCATGGCGCGCGCGGTGGCGTCGGGGGACCTGACCCAGAACATCAGCAGCGCGCAGCGCGACGAAATGGGCCAGCTGCTGCAGGCCCTCGGTCAGATGAACGACAATCTGGCCAACATCGTCGGCCGGGTGCGCAGCGGCACCGGCGCGATCACCACGGCGTCGGCGGAAATCGCCAGCGGGAATATGGACCTGTCGTCGCGCACCGAGGAGCAGGCAAGCTCGCTGGAAGAGACGGCGGCGTCGATGGAGGAACTCACCAGCACCGTCAAGCAGAACGCGGAAAACGCGCACCAGGCCAACGCGCTGGCGCAATCGGCGACGGAGGTGGCGCAACGCGGCGGCGCCGTGGTGGCGCAGGTGGTCAGCACCATGAACTCGATCAACGATTCGTCGCGCAAGATCGTCGACATCATCGGCGTCATCGACGGCATCGCCTTCCAGACCAATATCCTGGCGCTGAATGCGGCGGTGGAAGCGGCGCGCGCCGGCGAACAGGGGCGCGGCTTTGCCGTGGTGGCGAGCGAAGTGCGCAACCTGGCGCAGCGCTCGGCCAGCGCCGCCAAGGAGATCAAGACGCTGATCGACGATTCGGTCGACAAGGTCGCCGCCGGCGCGCAGCTGGTCGACCTGGCCGGCAGCACCATGAGCGAGGTGCAGGACAGCGTGCGCCGCGTCACCGCCATCGTCGGCGAGATCACCATCGCCAACCGCGAGCAGACCGGCGGCATCGAGCAGATCAACATCGCCATCAGCCAGATGGACCAGGTCACGCAGCAGAACGCCGCGCTGGTGGAGCAAGCCGCCGCAGCGGCGGCCGCGATGCAGGACCAGGCCGGGGAGCTGAACCAGGTGGTCAGCCAGTTCCGCCTGTAAGCCCTTACCGCGCCAGCCGGATACCGCTGAACTGCCAGCGGGCGCCGGCGGGGAAGAAATTGCGGTAGCTGGCGCGCGCGTGACCGTCCGGCGTGGCGCACGACGAGCCGCGCAGCACATACTGGTTCAGCATGAACTTGCCGTTGTACTCGCCCAGCGCGCCGGGCGCCACGCTAAAGCCGGGATACGGCGCGTAGCTGCTGCTGGTCCACTGCCAGCAATGGCCGAACATCTGCTGCAGGCCGGATGCATCAGCCGCGCCGGACGGATGCAGCGCCCCGGTCTCGATCGACGCCAGCGCGGCCGCCATTTCCCACTCCGCCTCGGTCGGCAAACGGGCGCCGGCCCAATTGGCGTAGGCATCCGCTTCAAACAGCGACAGGTGCGTCACCGGCCGCTCCAGGTCCAGCGGCTGCGCGCCGTGCAGCGTGAATTCGCGCCACCGGCCTTGCTCGTCCTGCTGCCAGTAGATCGGGCTTCTCAGGCCTTGGGTGCGAACCCAGTCCCACCCCTCGGCCAGCCACAGCGCCGCGTTCAGATAGCCGCCGGCGGCGATGAAGGCCAGGTACTCGCCATTGGTCACCAGCCGCGACGCCAGCGCGAACGGCGCCACGTACTGCTTGTGGCGCGGCAGCTCGTTGTCGAAGCAGAAGCCGTCGCCGTCATGGCCGATGTCGGTCAGGCCGCCGTCGAACGCCAGCCATGCCAGCGGCGCCGCGGCGGCCGCTTGCGGCAGCGGCGACGCCATGTACTCCGGCAGCAGCGCGCTTTGCGCCAGCAGGTGCTTGACGTCGGTGAGCATCAGCTCCTGGTGCTGCTGCTCGTGCTGCAGGCCGAGCGAGATCAGCTCCGCCAGCTGGGCGCTCTGCTCCGCCGTCAGTTCGCCCGACAACAGGCGCGCGATGCGGGCGTCGACGTCGGCGCGGTAGGCGCGCACCTGCGGCATCGCCGGCCGCGTCAACAGGCCGCGCTGCGCGCGCGGATGCTTGTCGCCGATGCCGTTGTAGTAGGAATTGAACAGCACCCGGAACGCCGGATGGAACGGCGCGAAATCGGCCTCCATCCGTTCGAGGATGAAGGTTTCGAAGAACCAGGTGGTGTGGGCCAGGTGCCACTTGACGGGACTGGCGTCCGGCATCGACTGCGCGCCGCAATCCTCGTCGGTGAGCGGTTCGGCCAGCGCCAGCGAGCGGCGGCGGACCGCGTCGTAGCGGGCCTGGAGTTGGTGCTGCGGCAGGCGCATATCCATAGGCGTGGTCAGTCTCTGATGGCTCGCGCGTGGATGACGGCGAACCAGTTGGCCGGGTCGGTCCACACATGGGAAGTGGCGAAGCCGGCCTGCTCCAGCAGGCCGACGAACGATTGCTTGGTGTATTTGTAGCTGTATTCGGTGTGTATGCGCTCGCCGCGCGCGAAGCGCCGCTCGCCGCCGTCCCAGCGCACCGTCAGGTCGTCGCGCGCTTCCAGGTGCATTTCGATGCGGCGCTGCTCGGCGTTGAAGAAGGCCACGTGCCGCCACCGGCGCACGTCGAAATCGGCGCCGGCCAGGCGGTTCACGTGGCGCAGCATGTTCAGGTTGAACGCCGCCGTCACGCCCAGCGCGTCGTCATAGGCCGCGTCCAGCACCGCGCTGTCCTTGACCAGGTCCACGCCGATCAGCAGGCCGCCGTCGTCGCCCGCGTTGGCGCGCAGGCCGCGCAGGAAAGCCACCGCGTGCTCCGGCGCGAAATTGCCGATCGACGAACCGGGATAGAAGAACACCCGGCGCTCGCCGCGCACATTGTCGGGCAGCGTGAAGCCGTTGGAGAAGTCCAGTCCCAGCGCCGTCATCTCGATCTGCGGGAAGCGCTGCTGCAGCTGCGTCACCGCGCCGGTGAGGAAGTCGGCCGAGATATCGACCGGCACATACTGCGCCGGCCGCAGCAGCGGGAACAGCGACGCCGCCTTGGCGCAGTTGCCCGCGCCCAGATCGATCAGCGCCGAACCGGTGCCCACGCTGCGCGCCATGTCGGCGCCATGTTCGGCGAAGATGCCGGCCTCGGTGCGGGTTGGATAGTATTCGGGAAGTTCGCAGATCGCTTCGAACAGCTTGGAACCCAGGCCGTCGTAGAAGTACTTGGGCGAGAGATTCGCGTTCGGCGCCAGCAGGCCGGCGCTGATCTCGGCGATGGCCGCGGTGGGGCGGGACGTTTGCATATGATGCTTTGCCTTTTATTGGTGAGTCATCCGCAGACAACATTTTTGTTATGATAGCTGAATATCCATTTTGTCGCGTAGCCCACAAAAAACTGTGCGGCTCTTCACATTGGGTCGCAGCAGCAGCTTAAATCTTACAAAAAAGGTCAATAATTCATGAAAATCTCCAAACGCTCCGCGCTAAAAACCATGCTGGCCGGCGGCATGATGCTGGCCGCGTCCTGGTCCCAGGCCCAGTCCGCCGACAAGGTCTTCCGCGTTTCCGCCATTCCGGACGAAGCGCCGACCGAGTTGCAGCGCAAGTTCAAGCCGCTGGGCGAATACCTGGAGAAGAAGATCGGCATGAAGGTCGAGTTCACCCCGGTGACCGACTACGCCGCCTCGGTCGAAGCGCTGATCAACAAGAAAGTCGACATGGTATGGTTCGGCGGCTTCACCTTCGTCCAGGCCAATGAGCGCAGCAAGGGCCAGATCACGCCGCTGGTGCAGCGCGCCGAAGATGAAAAATTCAAGTCGGTGTTCGTCACCACCAACAAGGGCATCAACAGCCTGGCCGACCTGAAAGGCAAGACCCTGAGCTTCGGTTCCGAGTCCTCGACCTCCGGCCACCTGATGCCGCGCTACTACCTGCTGGCCGCGAAGATCGATCCGGACAGCGATCTGAAACGCATCGCCTTCTCCGGCGCGCATGACGCCACCGTGGCCGCAGTCGCCGGCGGCAAGGTCGATGCCGGCGCGCTGAACATCTCGGTGTGGGAAAAGCTGATCGCCGAGAAGAAGGTCGATCCGGCCGTGGTGCGCGTGTTCTACACCACCCCGGGCTACTACGATTACAACTGGTCGGTGCGCACCGACATGAACGCGGACCTGAAGAAAAAGCTGACCGACGCCTTCCTGGCGCTGGACCCGGCCAAGCCTGAAGACAAAGCCATCATGGAACTGCAGCGCGCCTCCAAGTTCATCCCGACCAAGGCCGAGAACTACAAGAACATCGAAGCCGCGGCGCAAAACGCCGGCCTGCTGAAGAAGTAATAGCGTCAAAGACTCACCTATGCTGACTTACCAACTGCGGAACCTGACGGTGCGGCATCTGACCGCATCCAGGGCTCCGGCGCTGCAAGCGATCAACCTGACCATCGAACAGGGCGAGCAACTGGCCCTGATCGGCCCCTCCGGGGCCGGCAAGACCACCTTGCTGGCGACGCTGGCCTGCTCCCACCAACCGGCCGAAGGCGGCTTCGAAGCCTTCGGCGTCGCGCCGTGGAGCTTGGGCGAGGCCGCGCGTCATCGCTTGCGCGCGCAGTTGTTCCTGGCGCCGCAAACGCCGCCGCTGCCGCCGCGCCAGCGCGTGGTGACGGCGGTGCTGGCCGCGCGCCTGCCGCAGTGGAGCTTGTGGCGCGCGCTGGTCTCGCTGTTCAAGCCCGCCGATCCGGAAGCGGCGTGGCAGGCGCTGTCGCGCTTCAACCTCGGCGACAAGCTGTATTCCCGCGTCGATCGCCTGTCCGGCGGCGAACGCCAGCGCTGCGGCCTGGCGCGTTTGCTGCTGTCGCCGGCCAAGGCGCTGCTGGTGGACGAGCCGCTGTCCGCGCTCGACCCCGCGCTGTCCGAACTCACGCTCACCACCCTGCGCGACGAAGCGAAGGCGCGCAACGCCACGCTGGTGTGCAGCCTGCACCAGGTCGAGCTGGCGCTGAGCCACTTCCCGCGCATCGTCGCCCTGCGCGACGGCCGCATCGAATTCGACCTGCCGTGCGAGCAGGTCACGCCGCAGATGATCGCCGCGCTGTACGCCGGCGAGCAGCCCGCCGCCAGCGTGCCGCATGACGACGATGCCATGGCGGTCAAACTCGGCATCGGCGCCTGCCTGTAATGACGGCGCTGCACACCAATCTTCACCCCGACCCGGCCTGGCGCGGCCGGCTGATCGCCTGCGCGCTCGCCGTGGCCGTGCTGTGGCCGATGCTGGTCGTGAGCGAATTCAAGCCGTGGATCCTGTTCGACTGGCAGAGCCTCACGGCCACCGGACGCTTCCTGGCCGACTTCCTGGCGCCGGCCCACAGCGCCGAATTCCTCCTCATGCTGCTGGAGCAGACCTGGCAGACCGTGGCCATCGCCAGCGCCGGCCTGGCGCTGGCCCTGGTCGGCGCCGTCCCGGCCACGCTGCTGGTCAACGAACAGCTGTCGATCTCCGCGCTCGGCACCGGCCGCATGCGCCCCGTGGCGCGGCTGGTGCGGCAAAGCGTGCGCTGGGCGCTGGTGCTGCTGCGCAGCGTGCCGGAGCTGGTCTGGGCGCTGCTGTTCGTGCGCATCATCGGCCTCGGTCCGACGGCCGGCGTGCTCGCCATCGCCCTCACCTACTGCGGCATGCTGGGCAAGGTCTACGCCGAAATCCTCGAATCGTCCGACGCCCACGCCAGCGACACGCTGCTGGCCAACGGCAGCGGGCGACTGGCCGCGCTGCTCTACGGCGCCTTGCCGGAGGCCGCGTCGGAGCTGATGTCTTACACCGTCTATCGCTGGGAATGCGCGATCCGCGGCTCGGTGGTGATGGGCTTCGTCGGCGCCGGCGGCCTTGGCCAGCGCATGGACGAATCGATGAAGATGCTGGCCGGCTCGGAGGTCGCCTCGATGCTGCTGGTGTTCGTGGCGCTGGTGGCGCTGGCCGACCAGTTCTCCAAAGTGCTGCGCCGGAGGCTGGGATGACACATCCGAATTTGCCACCCCCACCCCTTATGCCCCGCCCGCCCGCGCGCGACTGGACCGTGCTGACCTTGATGGCGCTGCTGGTGGTGCTGGTGATCGCCAGCTTCGCCTCGCTGCCGCTGAAATGGCGCGAGTTCTTCACCCTCGACGCCATCAACGGCACGGTGGAGCTGCTGCAAGGCTTCGCGCCGCCCAACCTGTCGGAAGGCTTCGTCGTCAAGACGGCGTGGGCCACGGTCGAAACGATGGCCATGTCGGCGCTCGGCACGCTGCTGGCGGTGATCGCCGGGCTGGCGTTCTCGCTGCCGGCGTCGGGCCGCTTCGGCGGCGCGGCGCGCGGCGCCACGCGGGCCGTGCTCAATGTGCTGCGCTCGATCCCGGAACTGGTGTGGGCCTCGATCCTGCTGATCGCCGCGGGCCTGGGTCCGTTCGGCGGCACGCTGGCGCTGGCCGCGCACACCGCCGGCGTATTGGGCCGCCTGTTCGCCGACTCGCTGGAGAACGCCGCGCCGCTGCCGGAGCAGAGCCTGCGCACCAACGGCGCCTCGGCGATGGCCGCCTTCTTCTACGCCACGCTGCCGCAAACGCTGCCGCAGATGCTGTCGTACACGCTGTACCGCTGGGAGAACAACATCCGCGCCGCCGCCATCCTCGGCGTGGTCGGCGCCGGCGGGCTTGGGCAGATGCTCAAGTACCACCTGTCGCTGTTCCAGATGCAGAAGGCCGCCACCGTCATCATCGCCATGCTGCTGCTGGTCGCACTGGTCGACGCCATCAGCTTCGCCATGCGGCGCTCCCTCACCCGCTAATCGCTGTCAATCAACCTCAGAGGCCGTCCATGCTGGAGCTGCGCAACCTGTCCAAATCCTATGCGGGCGGCCGTCCGGTGCTCGACCGCCTGTCGTGGACCTTCAAGGCCGGCGAGTTCGTCGCCATCACCGGCGATTCCGGCGTCGGCAAGTCGACGCTGCTCAATTTGATCGCCGGGCTCGATACGCCGGACATCACGCCGGGCGAATCGCCGATCGTCATCGACGGCATCCCCATGTCGGGACTGGACGACGACGCCGCCACCAGGCTGCGGCGCGCGCGCATGGGTTTCATCTTTCAAGCCTTCCACGTGCTGCCGCATCTGACCTTGCTGCAGAACGTCGCCCTGCCGCTGCTGCTCAACGGCCTGCCCACCGCGCGCGCGGCGGAAATGCTGGACGCCGTCGGCCTGGGAGGGCGCGGCCACGACTTCCCCCATCAACTCTCGGGCGGTGAGATGCAGCGCGTGGCGATCGCCCGCGCGCTGGTACACCGCCCTGCCCTGGTGCTGGCCGACGAGCCGACCGGCAACCTCGACCCGGATACCGCCCACAGCATCCTGACCCTGCTCCGGCGCGAAATCAAAGCCACCGGCGCTTGCGCGATTATGGTGACACATTCGCAAGCTTCCGCCGAAATGACAGACAAAGTCCTACACCTCTCCAAAATCGGGTTACAAGAAACAACAATCGTCAACCCGTTTGCGCAATACACAAGATAATTTTTTTGGCAAAGCCTGCACTTTTTTGCTACAAGTAGTATTATTGAAATTAACTTGCATGGTTATCAAGAATGTTGAGTCGCGTACCACATTCAGACCAATTAATGTGGGCGCTAGCCTTGCCGGGAAACGTCTTTATTCACGTTTTGAGCAAAGGAGGAGCAAACATGAACGTACGGCAAAAGAAGCTGGAACTGATCGAAGCCATGAATCGTGCTCGGGCGCTGGAACCATCCAGTTTTGTCCCGAACAAGCTGCTTGACACTTTGATCGAAAAAATGAACTTGAAAAACGATGCAGAGTTGTGCCGTGTTTTGGAAGTACAGCCTCCCATCATCAGCAAAATTCGACACCGAAAGTTAGCCGTCGGTGCGACGATTTTGCTACGTATGCACGAGAAGTCAGATATCAGCATCCGTGAATTGAAAGATCTGTCAACCGCGTCGATGCATTGAGCAGCTCAGCTGATCTTGCCATGCCAGGCGCCGGCATGCGGTATCCGGCGCCCCCAATGCGTTTTTGCGTACAGCCCAAACCCCGCTGAACGCCGCATTACCCTCGTTAGCACTTCTCGTATTTCCAATTCCTCGCCTTGCCTTCGCTGATCCACTCCACGGCTTGTTCCAGCCTGCGCGTGCGTGTCGCCTCGGTCTTCGCGTCCGCGATCCACTCGGCGTAATCGCGCCGCTTGCTCGGGCTGAACGCCGCGAAGTGCTGGCCCGCCACCGGCGATTTCTTCAGCGCGGCGCTCAGTTCATCCGGTATCTCCAGCGCGCGCGGTGCGGCGGGCTTGGCGCGGGCCGGCGCGGCCACGCCGTCGTCGTTCAGCTTCATGGCCTGCCTGATGTAGGCGGTGAGCGCCTTCTTCGACGGCAGATCCTTGATCGACGCGATGCGGCCGAACTGCCCCATCGCCTCGCGATTGGCCTCGTCGGCCATCAGCAGTTCGGCCTTCCAGAAGTTCAGCGCGCAGTGGGCCTTGAAGGAAGCCATGCTGCACATCATGCCCTTGTACATAAAGTGCGGGAAGCCCCACTTGATGGTCTCCTCCACGTCGGGACAGGCTGCGTGCACCAGGGCGCGCAAGTGTTCCAGGACAGGCTGCGCGAAGTCGGCGGCTTTGGCGATATAGGCGTCTACACGCGGGTCGGTGGTCGGCATGGCGATCGGCTCAGAAGTAACATTTTGTTGCACGATACACAGGCCACATACAGTTGTCGAGCAATTTTGGCATACTCTGCAGACTATGAGAGCCGCCACCTTCGCCATAATCCTTCTCGCCGGTTGCGCCACCGCGCCGCCGCCGGCGCCAGCCGATCCGGCGGCGTTGAGCCGTGCGCTCAACCGCGTCAGCTGGGGCGTCAACATGAGCACCTACCAGCAGGCCGAGAAGCTGGGCTACGACGTCTGGCTGGAGCGCCAGCTGCATCCGTCGCCGGCCGTGCTGCCGGCCGCCGCGCAGGCGCAGATCGACGCGCTGACCATCACGCAAAAGCCGTTGCCGCAACTGGTGGCGGAGCTGGAGCAGCAGCGCAAGGACTACGACAAGGCCATGGGCGACGACGAGGCCAAGAAGGCGGCGCAGCGCGCCTACCAGCAGGAGCTGAACCGGCTGGCGCGCGAGGCGGCCACGCGCTCGCTGCTGCGCGACCTGTACTCGCCCAACCAGCTGCAGGAGCAGATGACGTGGTTCTGGATGAACCACTTCAACGTCCACCAGGCCAAGAGCAATCTGCGGGTGCTGGTCGGCGACTACGAGGAGAACGCGATCCGCCCGCACGCGCTGGGCAAGTTCCGCGACCTGCTGGCCGCGACGCTGCGCCATCCGGCGATGATCCGCTACCTCGACAACGAACAGAACGCCGGCAACCGCATCAACGAGAACTACGCGCGCGAGATCATGGAGCTGCACACGCTGGGCGTGGACGGCGGCTACAGCCAGGCCGACGTGCAGCAGCTGGCGCGCATCCTCACCGGCGTCGGCGTCAACCTCGGCGACACCATGCCGAACGTGAAGAAGGACAAGCTGGATCAGTATGTGCGCAAGGGCCTGTTCGAGTTCAATCCGAACCGCCACGACTACGGCGACAAGCAGTTCCTCGGCCAGACCGTCAAGGGACGCGGCCTGGCCGAAGTCGACGAAGCGCTGACGCGCCTGAGCCGCCATCCCGCCACCGCGCATTACATCAGCAAGAAGCTGGCGATCTATTTCGTCGCCGACGAACCGCCGCCGGCGCTGGTCGATCGCATGACCGCCAGCTTCCTCGCCAGCGACGGCGATATCGCGGCAACGCTGCGCAGCATGTTCACGTCGGCCGAGTTCACGCAATCGCTGGGGCGCAAGTTCAAGGATCCGGTGCACTACGTGGTGTCGGCCGTGCGCCTGACCTACGACGACAAGGTGATCCTCAACGCCGGCCCGATGCTGAACTGGCTCAATCGCATGGCCGAACCGCTGTACGGCCGCCAGACGCCGGACGGCTATCCGCTGACGCAATCGGGCTGGGCCAGTCCGGGCCAGATGACCACGCGCTTTGAAATCGCCAAGGCCATCGGCACCGGCACCAATGGCCTGTTCAAGCCCGACGGACCGCAAGCGCAGGAACGCCCCGCCTTCCCGCAGCTGGCCAACGCGCTGTACTACAAGTCGCTGCAACAATCGCTGGCGGCGCCGACGCGCCAGGCGCTGGAACAAGCCGGCACGCCGCAGGAGTGGAACACGCTGCTGCTGTCGTCGCCGGAACTGATGCACCGCTAAGGAGTCAAGCATGATCGATCGCCGCACGCTTCTCAAATCATTGGCCGCACTGCCCGCCGCCGCCATGGCCGGCAAGCTGTGGGCCGCGCCCGCCGGCAAGACGCGGCTGCTGTTCGTCTTCATGCGCGGCGGCTATGACGCCACCAGCCTGCTGGTGCCGATCTCCAGTCAGTACTACTACCAGGTGCGGCCCAATATCGCCATCGCCAAGCCGAGCACCGAGCTCAATTCCGCGCTGCCCATCGACGCCGACTGGGGCCTGCACCCGGCGCTGCGCGACAGCGTCTACCCGCTGTTCACCGCTGGACAAGCGGCCTTCGTACCGTTCGCCGGCACCGAGGACCTGTCGCGCAGCCACTTCGAAACGCAGGACAGCATCGAGCTTGGGCAGGCGCTGGACCGCACGCGCGACTACCGCTCCGGTTTCCTGAACCGGCTGGCGACGACGCTGAACGCCGACCGCGCCAATCCGATCTCCTTCACCGACCAGCTGCCGCTGGTGATGCAGGGCGGGCTGCAGGTGCCCAACACGGCGCTGCGCTCGATCGGCAAGCCGTCGGTCGACCCGCGCCAGGCCAGGATGATCGCCGCCATGTACGACGGCACGGCGCTGTCGCAGCAGGTGCGCGACGGCTTCGTGGTGCGCGACGAGGTGATGAAGGAGATGATCGGCGAGATGGACGCGGCCAACCGCAACGCCGTCAGCGCCAAGGGTTTCGAGCTGGAGGCGCGCCGCATCGCCAAGCTGATGAAGGACAAATACAACATCGGCTTCGTCGACGTCGGCGGCTGGGACACGCACGTCGGCCAGGGCGGCGCCACCGGCTACCTGGCCGGCCGCCTCGATGAGCTGGGGCGCGGCCTGGCCGGTTTCGCGCAGGAGATGGGGCCGGACTGGAAGGACACGGTAGTGATCGTGGTCAGCGAATTCGGCCGCACCTTCCGCGAGAACGGCAACCGCGGCACGGACCACGGCCACGGCACGGTGTACTGGGTGCTGGGCGGCGGCGTCCAGGGGGGCAAGGTGCGCGGCGAGCAGATACGGCTGGAGCAAGCGACGCTGTTCCAGAACCGCGACTACCCGGTCCTCAACGAATACCGCGCCATGTTCGGCGGCCTGCTGTCGCGCATGTACGGCCTCAATGCCGGCCAGGTCGAAAAAATCTTCGGCACGCCCGGCCGCGACATCGGCCTGGTCTGAAAACAGATGGTGTCAGTGCCGACATTCGGACACGAGCCCAGCCTTATCGGCAGCTAGGGTTGGGCCCGTGTCCAAATGTCGGCACTGACACCGAGGCGACACCGAGGCGCTGGCGCATGCGGTCCAGCGCGCGCATGAACAGTTCCGGCTCGTCCCCGGCGCGCGCCAGCACCAGCGCGCCCTGGATGCCGCCGACCACGTCCTCGGAAAGCGAGCGCGCCTCGGCGGCGTCGCGCCCGCAGCGCTCCAGCGCGACGGCCAGCGCATCGACCCATTCGGCGAAATAGCGTTGTACCTTGGCGGCGAAGCGGTCGCGCTCATGGCCCAGCGCGAACACGCCCACCAGGCACACCTTGCGCCCCGACAGGAAGTAGCGGCCGACGGCGGTGAACATGTCCGCCACGCCCTGACGCGCGTCGGCGCCGTCGCGCAGCGGCTGGAACACCTGGTCGCGGAACCAGCCGTCGATCTCGGCCAGCACCACGTCCGCCATCTCCTCTTTCCCGCCGGGGAAAAAGTTATAGATGCTGCCCTTGCCCAGCTTGGTCCCCTCGGTAATGCGGGCCAGGCTGGCGCCCTCGAAACCGTAGGTGCGAAATACTTCGGCCAGCAGCGGCACCACATCGCCGCGCTCTCCCATCACTCTTGCCATGTCTTCCTTCTTTAGAAACCGAAATCGCTCAAGCCCGGGTGGTCCGCCGGACGGGGCGCGTTGATATCCCAGTGGAACTTGCGGTCGGCCGCCGCGATCGGCGTTTCGTTGATGCTGGCCAGACGGTGCTGCATCAAGCCGTCCGCCGCGAATTCCCAGTTCTCGTTGCCGTAGGCGCGATACCACTGGCCGGAATCGTCATGGTATTCGTAGGCGAAGCGAACCGCAATGCGGTTGCCCTCGAAAGCCCACAATTCCTTGATCAGGCGGTATTCCAGCTCGCGCGCCCATTTGCGGGTCAACAGGCCGATGATGGCTTCGCGGCCGGTGACGAATTCGCCGCGGTTGCGCCACCGGCAGTCTTCGGTGTAGGCCAGCGCGACCTTTTCCGGGTTGCGGCTGTTCCAGCCATCTTCGGCCATGCGCGCTTTCTGGATGGCGGTTTCACGAGTGAACGGCGGCAGTGGAGGACGAGTCATAGATCACCTATCAAGTTAAGTTGTACCAAACGGTACAAACAGAATAAACCTCGATCCGGCGGATTGCAAGCAATTTTCAACTCAGGTGTATTCGACGCAGCCGTCTTGCCGGCAGAAGCTCACCAGCTTGATGCCCGCTTCGGTGGCGATGTCGATCGCCAGCGTGCTGGGGGCGGAGATGGTCGCCAGCATCGGGATGTTCATGCGCGCCGCCTTGCGCACCAGCTCATAGCTGGCGCGGCTCGACATGAAGACGAAACCGCTGCGCATGTCGACATCCTCGAGCGCCAGATGGCCGATCAGTTTATCGAGCGCGTTGTGGCGGCCCACGTCCTCGCACACGCGCAGCACGGCGCCGCCGGCGTCGCACCAGGCGGCGGCGTGCACCCCACCGGTGGCGCGCATCAGTTCCTGGTGCTGGCCCAGCTCCGCCGCCGCGCGCGCGATCGCCGGCTGCAGCGTGTCGGCGTCGTGCAGCGGCGCCGCGTCGATGCGGGCCGGCTTCAGGTCCAGCAGCTCCAGGCTTTCGATGCCGCACACGCCGCAGCCGCTGCGGCCCGCCATCGAGCGGCGCTGCTGCTTGAGCTGGACGAATTCCTGGCTGGCGATGGTGATCTCGACTTCGAAGCTGCGCTCATGGTCGTGCACTTCGATGTCGAAGACGTCGGAGCCTTGCGCCACCAGCCCCTCGGTCAAGGCGAAGCCCAGCGCGAACGGCTGCAGCTCGCGCGGCGTGACCATCATGACGGCATGCGAGATGCCATTGAAGACCAGCGCCACCGGCAGTTCTTCGGCGACGCGGTCGGTGGTGCGGCTGGCGTCCGCGCCGCGGCGGCGCAGCACCGGGCGCTCTTGAAATCCAGTCCGATCCGATTCAGTGTCCAACTTCATCACAGCCCCGCGTATAAGCACATCGGCTTATTTTACACGGGGCCGGTGAAGTGGGTCAGGCGGCCAGCTGTTCGCCGTTGACGCCGTAGTGGCGGGCGTAGCGGCCGTCCAGATTGGCCAGCGGCAGCAGCAGGAACAGGTCCGCGCTTTCAAAATCAGGATCCCAGGCCGGTTCGCCGCAGATCCATGCGCCGGAGCGCAGGTAGCCTTTGAGCAGCGGCGGCACTTGCGGCTTTTGCGCGGCTTCCAGCTTGGAGAACGGGAACGGCAGGTGCGGCGTGACGCGGTACTCCGACGGCGCCAGGTGGCGCGAGGCCAGCGACTGGTAGACGGCGACGGCGTTGTGGCCGCCGTCGGCCAGGCTGATGCTGGCGCAGCCGACCAGGTAGTCGCAGTTCTCGCGGCGCATGTAGTCGGCCAGGCCGGACCACAGCAGCATGATGACGCTGCCGCCGCGATAGTCAGGATGGATGCAGGCGCGGCCCGCTTCGACCATGCGGCCGCGCAGGTTGTTCAGGCGGCCCAGATCGAATTCGCCTTCGGAGTAGACGCGGCCCAGCTTGCGGGCGCGCGCGGCGCTCAGCAGGCGGTAGGTCCCGACCACTTTGAGCGTGGCGGTGTCGCGCACGATCAGGTGATCGCAGTGGTCGTCGAATTCGTCGCAGTCCAGGCCATCTTCACGGACCAGCGAATTGAGACCCATGGTTTCGATGAACACCTTGTAGCGCAGGCGTTGCACTTCACGCAGTTCTTCCGGCGTGCTTGCCATACTGAGTACCAGCTTGCCGGACGTTGCTCGGGCGTCCGCTTGTATGATCGAGGTTTGCATGCTTCATCCTTTCTGTGGAAGACGAAGCAAGCGTAACCAGCGAATACTTCAAGAAAATGACAATCGAATGTCATTTTCGTGACATGTTGTTTTTAAATCAGCGCTCCGGTCAGCTCTTTTTAGGACGGCCGGTCTTCAGCTGCGGCAGGCCGGCCAGCACGGTCTTCAGGGTCGCCAGGTCGATCTGGCTGATCAGCGCGACGCCGATACGCAGCAATTCGCTCTTCTTGATCTCGAAACCGGCTTTCAGGCAGGCTTTCTTGACCTGGCCCAGCACCGCGTATTCCTGCTCCGGCATGGTGAAGCTGTCGCGGACCAGTTTTTCCTTTGGTGCCTTGGCTTTGGCCGCTTCCGCCGCGGCGGCTGGCTTGGCGGCGGCTTTAGGCGCAGCTTTTGGCGCGGCGGCCTTCGGTGCGGCCTTCGGTGCAGCTTTAGGCGCTGGCTTGACGGCCGCTTTCGGCGCAGCCTTCGCAGCTGGCTTGGCGATTGGCTTGGCTGCCGCAACTGCCGGTTTTGCCGCAGGTTTGGCGGCCGGTTTCACTGCGGCTTTCACCGCCGGCTTTGCGGCTGGCTTCACAGCGGCTTTAGGCGCGGCCGGCTTGGCGGCAGGCTTGGCGGCAGGCTTGACGGCGATCTTCGCGGCCGGTTTGCTTACTTTTTCAGTTGCCAGACCATTAACAGTTTTACTCATTTAAACACTCCGTTTATTCAACAATATAAACAGTATATATCATTTAGTGCGTTTTTAATTGATTCAGCGCAAATCAGGGAATGGGGCTTCTCGATGATCGGAATCGGCAGCTGCTCCAGCAGGTCTAGCCGCTGGTGCGGATGCTGAAGTCCACACCCACTTCATCCCACTGCTCCTGCTCCTTCTCCAGCCAGTAGGACAGAGTCGGATGGTCGGTCACCCAGGCGCGCTGGATCTCCAGCTCGATGCGGTTCTTCATGCGCAGCTTGAGCAGCGAAAAATCGATGTCCAGCCGCGAGTGCATGAACAGCACCGCCAGCCGCAGCGCCACCACCGCCTTGACGAAGTCCGGGTCGGACAGCGCCTCGCCCACCTTGCGCAGATTGCCCTTGTGCGCCATCACCAGGCGGCTCATGGTCTTCTGCTCGCGCGCGGTGAACCCCGGCAGGTCGGCGTTCTCGATCATGTAGGCGGCATGCTTGTGGTAGCCGGTGTGCGACACCACCATGCCCATCTCATGCAGCAGCGCGCTCCAGTACAGGTGGCGCGCGTACAGGTCGGAGGCCGGCTTGGTCTGCGCGTACAGCGCCAGCGCGTCGTCGGCGACGCGGTTGGCGCGGCGCCGGTCGACGTGGAAGGTGTCCAGGCAGGCCTGCACCGACTGCTCGCGGCGATCGCGCTTGGTCGAGCGCAGGTGCAGGTCCCACATCACGCCCATGCGCAGGCCGGCCTCGATCGGCTGCACCAGCGGGATGCCCAGCTCGCGCACCAGTCCGATCAAAATCGCCAGGCCGCCGATGATGGTGCCGGCGCGGTCGGGGCGCAGTCCCGGCATGTCGATCTTGCCGACGTGGCCGAATCCGATGAAGCGCTGCTTGAGCGCCTCCAGCGTGGCGGCGTTGACCTCGCGCCCGATGCCGTTCTTGATGATGATGTCGGCGATGGTGCGCGCCGTGCCGGACGATCCGTAGCACTGCTTCCAGAACTGCGGATGATACGGCGGCGCCGCGTCCTCGAAATGGCTGCGCGCCGACAGGATGGCCGCCTCGAACGACGGCCCGTCGACCCGGCCGCCGACGAAGAACGACAGGCTTTGCTTGACCGTGCCGACGCTGAACGACTCGACCCGCTCGATCTCCTGGCCGCGCCCCAGTATCAGCTCGGTGGAGCCGCCGCCGATGTCGATCACCAGCCGGCGCTCGCCGGGCAGCGCCACGGCGTTGGCCACGCCCATGTAGATCAGGCGCCCCTCCTCCTCGCCGGAGATGATCTCGATCGGGTAGCCGATCGCCAGTTCGGCCTCCGGCAGGAAGGCGGCGGAATTTCGCGCCACCCGCATCGCCGACGTGGCCACCACCCGCACCGCGTCGAGCTTGTAGGCGGCCAGCACGGCGCGGAAGTTCTTCAGGCAGGCCAGCGCGGTCTGCATCGCGGCCGGCGTCAGGTTGCCCCTGTCGTCCAGGCCCGCCGCCAGGCGTATCGGTTCGCGCACGCTTTTCAGGACGCGGATGGCCTCTCCATCGTGCTTGCCGATGTGGAGGCGGAAACTGTTGGAACCCAAATCTACCGCTGCGTACATATCTATGGAAGGCCCCAGGAGAATCAAACTAAACGATTTAGCTCATTATAAGTCACGATAGGCGTCGAATGTGACGCCTTGATGACACCGCGATATCGAAAGTCAGGCTTCCAGCGCCCCGGCGGCGGCCGGGGAGGCCTCCACCACGCGATTGCGGCCGGCCTGCTTGGCCTCCTGCAGCGCCTCGTCGGCGCGCTTGAACAGGCTCACGGTGCTGTCCTCGGCGCGGATGGTGGTCACGCCCAGGCTGGCCGTCAGGTTGATGACCGCCTTCTCCGCCTTGACCGGCTGCGCGGCGACGGCGTTGCGGATACGCTCGGCCACCATCAGCGCCGCCTCCAGCGAGGTGCGCGGCAGCTGGATGGCGAATTCGGCGCCGCCGAGGCGGCCCATCAGGTCCGAGTCGCGCAGCTGCCGCTTGCAGACGTCGACCATGGCCTTGAGCACCAGGTCGCCCACCGGATGGCCGTAGTTGTCGTTGACCCGCTTGAAGTGGTCCAGGTTGAGGATGATCAGCGCGGTCGGCATGCCGGGCCGGCGCGCCAGCGCGATCCACGGCGTCAGCGCGTTGTAGAAGCCGCGCCGGTTCGGCACGTCCGTCAGCGCGTCGACCACCTCCAGCCGCGCCAGCTCGGCCTGCGCCTGCTCGCGCGCCAGCAGCAGGTAGCCGAAAGCGTTGCTCAGCATCATCAAATACAGCGCCGCCACGCCGACGCTCTGGATCAGGTCGACGCCGAGCCAGCCCAGGCCGGGCATCTGCGCCGCCGTCAGCGCCGCCGTCAGCAGGCCGCGCGCGGCCACCAGCAGCGCCAGCGCCAGCATCGCCACCACCAGGTAGCGCCGCAGCATGGTGCCCGCCGACCAGCGTTTGCCGTGCACCAGCGCGGCCGCGCCGGCCACGAAGAAGCCGCCGGCCACGACCGAGGCGATGGCGATGCGCTCGGCCGCCGGCAGGCCCAGCAGCCAGGCGCCGGTGTAGACGCCGATCGCCACGCCCAGCAGCGGCAGCAGGTAGCGGCGCCAGACGCGGCGCCCGGCCTGCTCCCACAGCGCCGACGCGTCCAGCGCGAAGCCGGCGAACAGCACCGCGTTGGCGACGGCGATGGTGAGGAAGTCGGGCAGCGTGCCGCGCAGGTACAGCAGGCCCCAGGCCACGGCCTGGCATTGCTTGGCCGCGGCCCAGGTGGCGTGGCCGGCGGCCAGGCCGCTGTGGCGCGTCTCGCGCTGATAAAAGAACAGCGCCGCGCACAGGCTCAGATTGCCCAGCGCCAGCGCCAGTAGCAGGGTTTTTATATCCATGACCGGGGTCGGGTCAGACCTCGTGTTCGACGTTGCTGCTGCCGTCGCCCATCTTGCTGGCCCAGGCCTTGCTGAAGAACGCTTTCTCGTCCTCGGTCGGGGCGTCGTGCCAGAACACGATCAGCGTGCCCTTGTGGTCGTGCATCTGGCTGACCTTCTCGATGAAGGCCGGCATGCCGGCCAGGTCGGCCAGCGCCACCACGTAGCCGTAGACGCGGGTCAGGCGCTCCAGGCGGTCCGGTTCGGTGAAGCTGTTGGTGGCGGTAAGCGTAGGGTGGTCTAAAAACATCGTCTCTCTCCAAGTCGGCCGGCTGGCCCGTGCTATCGCCAATGTACCTACTATTTTTCCGTCTGTAAATGCAACCGGCGGCATGCTACTATAAATCGCCCCGCTAAATCCACAAGCCCGCATCTTGACCAGTCCCCTCCACCGCCCGCAGGTCCGCACCCATGGCGACACGCGCCTGCTCGAATTCCAGCCCGGCATGGTGCAGAGCGAGATGCGCCTGTCGCGCCCGGACCACCTGGTGCTCAGCTACGCCCGCGCCATGATGTGCTTCGTGCTGTTCCAGCCCAAGCCGGAGCACATCGTCATGGTCGGCCTGGGCGGCGGCTCGCTGGGCAAGTTCTGCTACCGCTACCTGCCGCACAGCCGCATCACCGTGCTGGAGCTGCGCGCCGACGTGATCGCGCTGCGCGAGCAGTTCGCCATCCCGGCCGACGACGCCCGCTTCCGCATCATCCACGCCGACGCCGCCGCGTACATGGCGCGGCTCAAGGGCAGCGCCGACGTGCTGCTGGTCGACGGCTTCGACCACGACGGCCTGCCGCCGGCGCTCGGCAGCGCCGCCTTCTACGCCGACTGCCGCCGCGCGCTGCGCCCCGGCGGCGTGATGGCGGCCAATATCTTCAGCTACGACCCGCACTACGGCGCCATGCTCAAGCGGCTGCGGCTGGCGTTCGAGGGGCGCATCTGCTGGTTCCACGGCATCGCCGGCAACAACCGCATCCTGTTCGCGGTCAAGGGCGGCGCGCCGTCCCCGGCGCTGGCGATGCAGCGCAAGGTGGCGCGCAGCCACGGCCTGCCGCTGCCGCTGCTGAACCGCCTGCTGGCCCACTGGACCGTGCTCAAGCTGCGCTGGGGCCGTGCCCCCTAGCTGGCCGGCTTGCATGTGGCAATTTGGCGATAGTCCAGGACAAAATCTGTCGCCACGGCATTTTTTGTGACACACTAGAACTATCCCTTCCCTCCGGAGCCGAGCCATGGAGCGCTCCCGCAAGTCATCCAAGGTATCGCTGGCGGCCATCTTGACGCTGGCGACCGGCTGCGCGGTCACGGCCATGCTGTTCGTCGCCGTCAGCGCGCTGGAGTACGGCAAGATGGAGCTGAGCTTCCAGCAGCGCGCCCACATGCGCGCCGCCGCCATCCATCGCGGCCTGGACGACACGCTGGAACTGGTCACCATCCTCAACGACCTGTTCAAGTCGGTCGGCATGGTCAGCCGCGAGCAGTTCGCCGACTTCACCCGGCCGCTGCTGGCGCGCTACCCCTTCGTGCAGGCCTTCAATTTCCACCGCGTGATGGACGAGGCCACGGCGCGCCGCTTCGAAGCAGACATGCAAGCGCGCTTCGCCGACTACCGGCTGCATGACGCCGACACCCGGCCGTCGCCGCCGCGCCCGCTGCACGTGGTGGTCGACTATCTCGAACCGCTGCAGGGCAACGAAGCCGCCTTCGGGCTGGACGTGGCCTCGATCCCGACGATGCTCAAGACCGTCATCGAGGGCGTGCTGAGCGGGCAGACCCGCGCCACGCCGCTGCGCAAGCTGATCCAGGAGCGCGCCGGGCAACAAGGCTTCGTGCTGATGATGCCGCTCTACCGCACGGGCGCCGAGGTGGCGACGCCGGCGCAGCGGCGCGCGGCCTGGGTCGGCAACACCAGCGCGGTGATCCGCTCGACCGACCTGGTGCATAAAATCCTGCTCGGCGCCGACCTGCTCGACGATCCGCAACTGGCGCTGCGCGTCTACATCGGCGACGACGTCCACCCGGACAACCTGATCTACAGCCTCGGGCGCGACAACAGCCAGCCGGCCGCCGCCAGGGCGCTGCAGCGCTGGTTCGCCTTCGACTACCACGAAGTGCACACCAGCACCTTCAGCGCCGCCGGCAAGTCCTGGCATGTGCAGGCGACGCCGCTGCCGCGCTCCTTTCTGGCCGACCACCTCGGCTCGCTGGCCACGCTGCTCGGCGGCCTGCTGTTCTCGCTGCTGACGGCCGCCTTCGTCAACTCGCTGGCGCGCCGCTCGCTGCGGGTGCAGCGGCTGGTGGACGAACGCACGCTCGACCTGCAGCGCAGCAACGAGCAGCTCAACGAGGACGTGCGCGCGCGCCAGCGCACCGAGCAGGCGCTGCAGGAAAGCGAGCACCGCTTCCGCCGCCTGCTGGCGCTGTCGTCCGACTGGTACTGGGAGCAGGACGAGCAATTCCGCTTCACCAACATCAGCGGCGGCTTCTTCGACAAGGGCAAGCAGGATCCGGAACGCTTCCTCGGCAAGACCCGCTGGGCGATGCATCCGGACGCCTGGAACACCCGCTGGGGCCGCGAGCACATCGCCGTGCTCGAAGCCCATCTGCCGTTCGCCAACCTGGAGTACGCGCTGCCCGGCAGCGACGGCCAGATCCACTGGTTCAGCACCAGCGGCGAGCCGGTGTTCGACCGCGACGGCCAGTTCCGCGGCTATCGCGGCACCGGCAGCGAGATCACCGAGCGCAAGCTGTCCGAGCAGCGCATCCACCACATCGCCCACCACGACGTGCTGACCGGCCTGCCCAACCGGGTGCTGCTGCAGGACCGGCTGACCCAGGCGGCCGCCTACGCCAACCGCAGCGGCAATCCGCTATGGGTGATGCTGATCGACCTGGACCGCTTCAAGTTCGTCAACGACAGCCTCGGCCACAAGGCCGGCGACCTGCTGCTCCAGACCGTGGCCCAGCGCCTGCAGGACAGCGTGCGCGAAAGCGACACCGTGGCGCGGCTGTCGGGCGACGAGTTCGTCGCCATCCTGGCCGAGCATCCGGACGCGGCGCTGTCGCACGAGGTCACGCAGCGCATCATGCGCGCGGTGGCGCAGCCGGTGATGCTGGAGGGGAAGGAGTTCTTCGTCACCTGCTCGATCGGCGTCGCCGTCTACGACCCGGACGGCACGCCGGCCCAGCGCCTGATCGAACACGCCGACATCGCCATGTACCGCGCCAAGAAGATGGGCCGCAACAACACCCAGTTCTACCAGCCGGCCATGAACGACGAGGCGCTGGAGCGGGTGCGCATCGAAGGCGCGCTGCGCAACGCGCTCGAGCGCGACGAATTCGTGCTGCACTACCAGCCGCAGCTGGACCTGCGCAGCGGCCGCGTGGTCGGCATGGAGGCGCTGATCCGCTGGCGCCATCCGGAGCTGGGCATGGTGGCGCCGTGCCGCTTCATCGCGCTGGCCGAGGAAACCGGCCTGATCGTGCCGATCGGCGCCTGGGTGCTGCGCACCGCCTGCGCCCAGGCCAAGGCCTGGCAGGACGCCGGGCTGGGCGCGCTGCGCATCGCGGTCAACCTGTCGCCGCGCCAGTTCAGCGAGCCCAACCTGCTGGCCTCGATCGACGAGGTGCTGCGCCAGACCGGCCTGCCGCCGTCCTGCCTGGAGATCGAACTGACCGAGGGTTTGTTCATGCACGACGTGGCGCTGGCGGTGGAGCTGTTGCACAAGCTCAAGGCGCTCGGGCTGGCGCTGTCGATCGACGACTTCGGCACCGGCTATTCCAGTCTTTCCTACCTGCGCCGCTTCCCCATCGACGTGCTGAAGATCGACCGCTCCTTCATTAGCGACATCGACGGCGGCGACGAGGCGGCCATCGTGGTGTCGATCATCGCGCTGGCGCACAATTTGAAGCTGCGGGTGATCGCCGAGGGCGTCGAGACGGCGGCGCAGCTCGACTACCTGCGCCGCAACGGCTGCGACGAAATCCAGGGCTATTACTTCAGCCCGGCGCTACCGGCGCAAGAGCTCAGGCAGATGCTGATCGATGGCCGTCATCTGCAGCCGGCGGTGGCGGCGTGAAGGCGTCGGGCCGAGGCTTGCGCCGGCGCCGCTTCGGCGCCAGCATGGTGCCGCTGCAGGTGGGCGCGCCGCAACGGCAGGCGAACTCGCGCTTGATGGCCGGCGTGTGGCGGCCCTCGTAGATCAGCGGATAGGAATAGCTCAGTTCCTCGCCGGCCTTGATGTCGTGCAGCGCATAGATGAAGATGCGGCCGTCCTCCTCGATCGCCTCGCAATTCGGTTCGCAGGAGTGGTTGATGAAGCGCGAATCGTTGCCCTCGTCGCCGCCGTCGATGACGTTGCCGTTGGCCAGGCTGAAGAAGAAGGTGTGGTTGTGCGGCCCGTTGAGCTTGGCGGCGCGCGCCTGCGCCGCGTCCCAGGTGATCTCGCGGCCGGTGTACTCGACCACGCATTCGCCGACGGCGATATCGCGCTGCGCGAACACGCCGCTGCCGTGCACCGTCGAACGTTCGACGCGGTAGGCCGGCGGCTGGTCTGGGACTTGCTGTTTCTCTGATGAGCTGGCGCTGGACATGGTAGGCAATGTGATCGAAGATTTTTTATTAAACCACAGCCATCCTGATGATTCAATGCGCACGCCGCGAAATACATCTAGACTATTTTTTCTAGTTCAACTAGACTTGCCCGACACAACAACCGGGCGACACCATGAAGTCTTGCAGCGCACTTGTTTTCTTCTTCGCCGTCGCCACCGCGCACGCCAGCCAGGACAAGGCGGTGGTGGACTTCATCCAAAGCGAAATGCGCGAGCGCCAGATACCCGGACTGCAAATCGCCGTCATCGCGCATGGCAAGCCGGTGCTGTCCAGGATGCTGGGCGCGGCCAGCATTCAATACGGCGTGCCGGTGACGGCCGACAGCGTCTTCTCCATCAACTCCGCCACCAAATCGTTCACCGGCGTCGCCGTGATGCAGCTGGCGGAACAGGGAAAGATCGATCTGCAGGCGCCGGCCTCGCGCTATCTCGCCGGCCTGCCCGAGTCCTGGCAAGGCATCACCGTCACGCAACTGCTGACGCACACGTCCGGCCTGCCCGACATCATCGACCCGGCCACGTCGAACCTGCTGCCGGGCGGTGCGGACGCGGCCTGGAAAGCGGTGCAGGCGCTGCCGATGGAATCGGCGCCAGGCCAGCGCTTCAGCTACAACCAGACCAACTACGTGGTGCTGGAGAAAATCATCGCGCTGCTGAGCGGAGAGCCTTTCCTGCAATTCATCCAGCGCAAGCAGTTCGACCCGGTCGGCATGCCCCACAGCGGCTTTGGCGACAGCCGCGACGTCGTCAAGAACAAAGCCAATTCGTATCGCCTCGGGCCAGACGGCAAGACGCTCAACAACGTGATCGAGGATTTTCCGCTGTACACGCGGGCCGGCGCCGGCATCAACAGCAACGTGCAGGATTTGAGCAAATGGATCGTCGCCTTGCAACGGGGGCGCTTGCTCAAGCCCGCCAGCCTGCGCCAGCTGTGGGCGCCGACATCGTTTGCGGACGCCAGCCCGGCGCCGTGGGCCCTGGGCTGGCCGGCGATCCGGCGCGGCGAACATCGCGCGGTGGCCGGCATCGGCGGCGCCCGCTCCGCGTTCTATGTGTATCCGGACGACGACCTGGCCGTCATCATCCTGACCAACCTCGCCGGCGCGCAGCCCGAGCAGCTGATCGACGCGGTGGCCGGCTTTTATGTGCCGGCGCTGAAGCAGCTCAACAGCAGCGGCGGCGGCTACGCGCTGTATCGCCTGCGCCAGGAGATCGCCAGGTCCGGCTACGGCGATCTCGGGCGGAAATTGCAGCAGGTGATGACGCAATACGCCGTCTCGCGGCCATCGCAGAACGCGCTGAACAGCTGGGGCTACCGCCTGCTGGCACGGCACGAGACCAAGCCGGCCGTCGCGGTGCTCGACCTCGCCGTGCGGCTGTACCCCGACGACGCCAACGCCCATGACAGCCTGGGCGAAGCCTACGCTGCGGACCAGGCGACGGCGCTGGCGATCAGGCACTACCGCCGCGCGCTGGAACTCGATCCGCAGAACACCAACGCGGCCGAACGCCTGAAGGCGCTGGAGCGCTAGCTAGGCCTCGTCGCCAGGCGCCTTGAACAGGTCTTCCAGATCGGCGCGGGTGGTCGGCTTGCGCACCACGCCCTTGCGGCCGCTGAACTCGTCTTCGATGTGGTCGCGGTAGTAGCTCCATGCGGCGGCCGAGGTCGACAGCTTGCGCCACACTTCGGTGCCGACGCCGGAATAATCGATCGCCTTGCCGTCATCGAACTCGACCCGCAACATGCGTTCGCGCGGGTCGTAACCGATGGCGCGCAATTTTCCTGCATTGACGCGCTTCATTTCCATAGCCCCTCCTGTCAGGATTGACGCGAGCCGTGCAACATCTGGCGCGCCTGTTTGCGCAGCAGCGCCTGCTCCCAGCGCTGTTTCTGCTCATCGGTTTCCGGCACCAGCGCCGGCACTTCGACCGGCTTGCGGCGCTCGTCCACCGCCACCATCGTGAAATAGCAGCTGTTGGCGTGGCGCACCAGCCGCTGCTGGATATTTTCCGTCACCACGCGGATGCCCACCTCCATCGAGGTGCGGCCGGTGTAGTTGATCGACGCCAGGAAGGTCACCAGCTCGCCCACGTGGATCGGTTGCAGGAACATCACCTGGTCCACCGACAGCGTCACCACGTAGCTGCCCGAGTACCGGCTGGCGCAGGCGTAGGCCACGCTGTCGAGGTACTTCAGGATCGTGCCGCCGTGAACGTTGCCCGAGAAGTTGGCCATGTCCGGCGTCATCAATACCGTCATGCTCAGTTCGTGGGCGACCCAGCTCATCGGTTTTTCCATTGCCTTGCTCCTAGTTGATGTGTTACGCCATGCTATCCGCTAAGGCTGGCGTGCGCAATTAAACCTTCAGGGGATCGAGCTGGCGGGCCAGCTGCGCGACCTCCGCCGCCGCGCCCGGGCAGGCGTCGAGCACCTGCGTCAGCTGGTCCCAGGCGGCGCTGGAAGCGTCGTTCTTCAGCGCCAGTTCCGCCAGGTGCGACAGCGTGGACAAGCGGTCGGCGCCGACCGTGCCGGCCAGGCCTTTGAGCGTGTGCAGCGCAGGCAGCGCGGCCTTGCGGTCGAGCGCCGCGCGGGCCGCCTGCAGTTGCGCGCACAGCCTGCCCGCCTCGCCGACGAAGCTGCGCAGCGCCACCAGGTAGATCGACTGCAAGCCGCCCAGCCGCTTCAGGGCGGCAGCGCTGTTGAGGCCGGCCTCGGGCAGCGTCACCGCGCCGGCAACATCGGCTGCGGCGGGGGCGGCCACTATCGGCGCCGCGCCGTCGGCCGGCGCGATGACGGGCACGCCGTCGCGCCGCGCGTGCCTGAGGATCACCGCGATCAGCTGCGTCAGGTCGAAGGGCTTGCCGATGTGGTCGGCCATGCCCGCGCGCAGCGCGGCGACGCGGTCTTCCGCCATCGCGTTGGCCGTCATCGCGACGATGGGCGGCGCCGCCGCGCCCAGCTTCTGCCGGATCGCGTGGGTCGCTTCGAAGCCGTCCATGTCCGGCATCTGGATATCCATCAGGATCAAGTCCGGCAGCGGCCCCGGGCGTGAAATCGCCGCGATCGCCACCGGCCCGGAATTGGCCACCTCGACCTGCGCGCCATCGTTGCCCAGCAATTCGCCGGCCACTTGCTGGTTGGCCGGGTTGTCGTCCACCAGCAGCAGCCGCAAGCCCGCCAGCCGCTGCATCGACGGCATCGCGATCGCCGCCGGCGGCGCGCGGTGCTCCAGCCGCGCATCGGCCACCGCGTCGAACAGCATCGAGGCCGTGACCGGCTTGACCACGAAGCCGTCGAGCACCGGCGCCATCTCCAGATGCCGCTGCGCCAGCAGCTCGCGGTCGTGCGCGGTGACCATCACGATCAGCGGCATCTGCCCTTCCGGCGCCAGCGCGCGGATGCGGCAGCTGGTCTCCCAGCCGTCGAGCTCCGGCATGCGCCAGTCGATCAGCACCACGTCGTAGGCGTCCTGCCGCGCCAGATGCGCCGTCACCGCGGCCAGCGCCTGGTGCCCGCCTTCGGCCAGGTCGACCCGCCAGCCGAACGAGGCCGCCATCTCGCTGAGCACGGTGCGCGCGACCGGGTTGTCGTCCACCACCAGGCACTTCAGGCCGCGCATCAGTTCATGGCCGGGCGGCAGTTTCCCGGCCTGCGGGCCGGGCTGCGGCTGCGCCTCGGCGACGCCGAACTCGACGACGAAATCGAACACGCTGCCCTGCCCCAGCCTGCTGTCCACATGCAGCGTGCCGCCCATCAGGCGCACCAGCCGCTGGCTGATCGCCAGGCCCAGGCCGGTGCCGCCATAACGCCGCGCGGTCGAGGCCTCGGCCTGCGAGAAGCCGTCGAAGATGCGCAGGCACTGTTCCTCGGAAATGCCGATGCCGGTGTCGCGGATCGCGAACGCCACCGACAGCGCGCTGTCGCTGCGCGCCAGCACCTCGGCTGACAACACCACTTCGCCCTGCTCGGTGAACTTGATGGCGTTGCCGGCCAGGTTCAGCAGGATCTGCTGCAGGCGCAGCGCGTCGCCCACCACCAGCGCCGGCAGCGCCGGATCGATGCGGAACAGCACCTCGATACTCTTCGCGCCGACGTTGGCCGACAGGATCACCGACAGGTCGCGCCACAGCTTATCGAGCTGGAACGGATGCGGATCCAGAGCCAGCTTGCCGGCCTCCACCTTGGAGAAATCGAGGATGTCGTTGAGCAGCCCCAGCAAGGCGCTGGCGGCCGCATGCGCCTTGGCCGCGTAGTCCTGCTGGCGTTCGCTCATTGCGGTCTGCTGCAGCAATTGCAGCATCCCCAGCACCGCGTTCATCGGCGAGCGGATCTCGTGGCTCATGTTGGCGACGAAGTCCGACTTGGCGCGGCCGGCCTGCACCGCCTCTTCCTTGGCCCGCGTCAACGCCTCGTGGGCGGCGCGCGACTCGGTGCGGTCGGTGCTGCTGCCGACCCACGCCAGGATCACGCCGTTGCCGTCCTTCTGCGGCAGCGCGTGGTTGTCGAACACGCGCCACGCGCCGTCGCTGCGGCGCAGCCGGCAATCGCAGCGGAACACGTCGCCGCCGGCGATGGCGCGCTGCCACGCCAGGCGCACCTGTTCGATGTCGTCGTGGTGGATCACGCGCGACCAGTCGCCCTGCTGTATCAGCACCTCGACCGGCAAGCCGCTGAACTCGACCCAGTGATGGCTGAGAAAATCGATGCGCAATTCCGGCGTGGCGGTCCACACCATCTGCGGCAGGCCTTCGGTCAGCGAGCGCCAGCGCGACTCGGACGACGTCAGCCGCGCCAGCGTGCCTTGCAGCGCCTGATCGGTCTCGACCAGGCGCTGCATCGCCTGGAACTGCTTCCGCAGACCGTAGCGCACGCCGAGCAGCAAGGCCACGCCCAGCAGGATGAACACGGTCAGGAAGATCGAGGCGTTGCGCACCTCCCGGTGCCACGGCCTGAGGAAATCGTCGCTGGCCAGCCCGACCACCACATAGACCGGGTAGGCGCCGATCTTTTCCACGCTCAGCGTGCGTTCGCGGTCGTCGCGCGGGCTGACGATGGTGTAGGTCGCGCTCTTGCGCTGGCCGTCGAGGATGGCCTGGGTCGCCGCATTGACCTTGATGGTGCTGCCGATCTTCATGCCGTCGACTTCGGGATAGCGGTGCAGCACACGCTTGCTGTCGTCGAGCAGCACGATCGAACCATGCGGACCGATGTTGAGCGCGGCGAAGGCTTCGTTGATGCGCGAGCTGTTCATCAGCACATAGGCGCTGCCGCCGAAGGCGCCGTCGGGCAGAGTGAGCGGATACACCAGCGGCAGCACCCACTCGCCGGTGATGCGCGACTTGACCGGCACGCCGAAGATCAGCTCATGCTCGGTCCGCACGCGGGCGAAGAATTCGCGGATGGTCAGGTCTTGCGGATTGCTCAGGTCGATGCCTTCGCCGTAGATGACGCGCCCGGCCGCGTTGGAACCGCGCACGGCCTGCGCATGCGGGAGGCGCTCCTTGAGGCTGCGCAGGAAGGCGCTGAACTGGGCGTCGTCGAAGCGGCGCTCCTCGTGCATGACGCGGAATTCGCGGTCGGCGCGGCGCATCGCCAGGTCGACTTCCTGGAAGTGCGAGTGCAGGAAGTTTTCCAGCGTGATCGACAGGTTGTGCGAGGTTTCCTCGGCGGCGGCATAGTAGCGCAGCCGGCTCTGGTTGAGCACGTGGGCGACGAACAGCGCAACGATCAACACCACCACGACCACCGCGGCCACCAGCACACCAAACAATTTCCGGAACTTCTGCAGTGTGGCAAGTCTCATGGCGGATCGGCGCGTTCTCGTGCTCATCTTAATTGCACTACAATAAAACAAAAAAACGCCCGAGTGGGCGTTTTTTGTTGTCGCTGTGTAAAAGCAGACTAGAAGCCTTGATTCTCGATATCGGCCAAGGACTCGCGGCCCTTGTCGCTGATCTCGAAGCCGCCTTCGGCGCGGGCGACGATGTGGGATTTTTTACCCAGGAACATGGCGACATCGGCGTCGATCGGGCTGCTGGGGTCGGCGGCCACGGCGCGCAAGCCCATGATGCAGCGGCGCAGGAACAAGGTCTGTTCGCCCTTGTCGGTCAGCGAGACGCGGCCGTCGCGGGCCACGCTGAACAGCTTGAGAGCGGCCAGGCGCTTGGTGTTGCGGCCGACGCAGGCGCTGACGCGCTCGCCCTTCTTGGTGCCGCGCTTGACTTCATCAAGGGCGTTGTACTCGTCCTGCGTTAATTTCTCGTTCTTCATTGCCATTTTTTCCATAAGAGACTGCTGCGGCCCTCATGGTACGCGCCCGGCCGGGCCACGGCAAGCTTCCGCGCCCGGTCCGATGCTGCAATGGCAATAAAGTGTTTTACTGGATCGCCCGGATCGCCAGCCAGATTAGGCCGATGCTGGCGAAGGCGGCTACACAAATCAAGGCTTGCACACGCTTCGCGCTCAAGGCGACGCTGCGACGACCAAGGTAGATTTTATTGTGCAAGGAATTGCCCATGATGCTCTCCGAGAAGGAAAAACCGATGACATGACTAAATTATAGAAACTCTTTGATGACATCAGTGTGACGGGCCGCACAAACGACAAAATATCTATCCGTCGAGCAACACACCTGACACTTTCTTACGTCTTTCCAGAGCAAGACCAAGCATACCGTCCTCAGCGGACGGCGCACGGTGCGCTGACGCACATAGCCACGCCATCGATCGTCACGTTTTGATCGGCGGCTTGGGCGGCGTCGGCTCTTCGATCGGGGCCTGCTCCGGCAACGGCGTATTGTCCGGCGGCGGATCCTTTTCCGGTTGCGGCGGCGGCGCTTCCGGGTCGGGCGTGATGTGTGCGTGGTACGACTGGATCGTGGTCATGGTCTGCTCCCAAGGTGAACTTGTCTTCAGTGTTGGGCAGGCCGTGCGATAAACAAGGCGCGGATTCGCCGCTGCGTGCGGCAACGCACGCAGGATGTCGCGGCGGCTATTTGATACGGAAGAGCATATCGACCGTCTGCGACCATTTCAGCACATCGATGCTCAGGAAATCCTTGTCCGGATTCGGCGGCGCGACGCCGGCAGTGCCCTTGTAGAAATCGCCCGGCATCAGGCCGACGGCGCCGGTCAGGTTGCGCAGCTGGCCCGACGACACCGCCGCCACCGCGCCCAGCTTCTTGCCGAAGCCGGCCGCCATGTTTTCGGCGCGGCGCTGGGCGTCCTTGACGGCGACCGCGGTGAGCTCCTGCTCGACCTTGAGACGGTCGGTCTTGCTGAAGGTGGTGGACATGTGGTCGATGTTCTTCATTTCCAGCAGCGCCTGCATGATGGGACGCCATTTGCCCAGGTCGCGCACGACGATATGGACCGCGCTGCGGATATCGTAGTCGGGCGCGGCGGCCGGATCGGGATTGGCGGACTTGCGCATCTCCTTGCGCATATCGCGCACATCGGCGCTGGCGCCCTCGCCGGCCAGCAGCGCGTGCACCTCGGCCGCGCGGGCCTGCACCAACGCCACGGCGGCGGCCGGGTCGGGATCGTAGGCGCTGATGTCAAAGTCGATCTCGCCCATGTCGGGCACCACCATCAGATAGCCCTCCCCGGCGGCGTGGATGAAGGGATACTCCGGCAAATTGGAGGCGTGGGCGGCGAACGGCAACAGCGCAACGGCAAAGGCAAGCGTCTTGAACATGATGGGATCCAGAGTTGAAGAAATTGCAGTATCTACTATTTCGCAGAAGTAGACAATTTTTTCTACTTGCAAAAACCGCAAGCGATCCCATTTGCGCTTTCAACAACAACCACTGGAGGAAAACATGCTCGTCCCCACGGCGCCCCGCTCGGTATTCGATCATCGGCCCGTCGCCGTGCAAGTGGTCAAGCAGGAGAAATCCGGCGCCGTCGACAAGCACGTGCTGATCGTCGAGACGCCCAAGGTGGAGCCGGTGGCGCCCAAGGCCAAGTAGAATAACGGCTTTCCCCGCAACCGGACCGCACCATGACCGCCACGCCCCTGAACGACGACGAATACGACACCCTTGACGACCTGCTGGCCGCCATGGGCGATCAGGCGATGGATGTCGCCAAGCTGGAGGGATATCTGACGGCGCTCGTCGCCGGCCCGGCCGGTCCGGCGCAGCAGGCATGGCTGCCCGCGGTCTGGGGCGGCGCCGACGGCAACGACGAAGCGGCGGCGCTGGTGCTGCGCCACCACGACTACATGCGCACCTGGCTGGCGAAAGACCCGGCCAGCTTCGAGCCGATCTACGAATGCGGCGGCACCTGGACCGTGGAGGCGTGGTGCGAAGGATTCCTGGCCGGCATCGGGCTGGCGCCGGACGCGTGGGCGCCGCTGCGCGCCAGCCAGCCGGCGCTGCTGGTGCCGTTCCAGAAGCCGGTGAACGCCGCCAAGGTGGCGGCGGCGGTGGTGCAGATCAACGCCTTCTTCCACGCGCCGCAAGTCAAGACGGCCAAGCCCGGCCGCAACGATCCCTGCCCTTGCGGCAGCGGCAAGAAACACAAGAAGTGCTGCGGCGGCGAGTGACGCTTACAGTCCACTAGCCCTTATTTGCCATTA
>Ga0247812_10000284_pt1 | contig 42728 bp, 45 predicted proteins | sample UWRJL149409B1_FD_178011 | JGI IMG/M metagenome (GOLD analysis project Ga0247812, IMG submission 178011) | Plant litter microbial communities from Arlington Agricultural Research Station in Wisconsin, United States - UWRJ-L149-409B-1 | ecosystem: Environmental > Terrestrial > Plant litter >...
AGTGCTGTAACTCTTTTGCAGGCGAAGAAAGCTCAGCTTCGAGTTGAGTAGGGTATTTGCGTTTTCGCTTCTCTCCAACCAAACAAAACAAGGCCGGGTTAGGGAGAAGGGGGAAGCCAGGACTACGTTTGACATGTTTCACTACTGTAATTATAGCCCTTTCGGTATAGCACTTGCAAGATTTGTATTTTATTGATTAAATGTACTTACCGAAACCTTTTCGGCGTTCTTTGAATTAGGAAAGGGGGTGAATCATGGATTTACTCTCATTAATTGGTGGCGTCTGGAACATGTTCATGCAGTTCCTGAGCGGCTTCCTGGACATCACGTACTTCCTTCCGGTCGTGCTGTGTCTGGTTGTTGCGGCAATCTTCAACCCCCGGGGTCCAACAAGTGCAAATCAACTGGTTGTGTCGTTTATTTTCGGCTCAATCGGCGCGTTTTTGCTGGTGTTGCTTCTCAGGGGTACGTTGACTGACGCCATCGTCCTTGCGTTGATCATCCTGACCGTTGGTCTGATCTGGCTGTTCATTCGGTCGGAAGGCTGGATTTCGAAGCTGGTGGTCGGTGTCTTGTCGATCCTCAGCATTGGCGCCGTTATCACGTATTCGGGAGCTTCTCCTGGTGCAGGCGTGCTGCCGCAAGCAGTCAACACCATCGTGGCGAGTGCGCAGCAGATCTTCAACACGTTCACGCAACAGCTCTAACCACCACACACTTGGATATGTTCCGGATCTCTCGTCACGGCGATGACGGTCCGGAACATATCTAGGTGCATCAAACACTCGAAAGGGTGTTTTTTTAATTGCACGATAGTTGCAAATTAATCAAAAAAATGTATAAATATATTTAGATTTTGGTGTAAAAAACCTTTATTGCACTCTTAACCCCTACTATTTGAAGAAGGTGAGAAAATGTCAGACAGTAATGATGGCGACTCTCCCGAGATGCACATTATCGGGAAAAAGCCTGTTCCTGCCAGTTCGTCAGCGGAGCCGCATCACCACGAAGGATTCAGGGTAGAGTTCGTCACTCCTGACGAAGAAGCCGACGAAACTCCTACTGAAAGAATCGATTCCGTCGAAGAGGAACCGGTGGTTAAAGAAGCATCAAGCGAACCTCCGACAACACCACTACCGACCATCGACCCTCAAACGAGAGTCTTCGCGGATGCCATTAAGTTGGCGTTTACGGAATTGCGTCCGAAAATCATCGACATGCTGCTTGAAGTGCAGCGTTCGGTTGATCTTCAGCACGAAAGTGAGAAGGAGCCCGACATCGAGTATCACCGACGGCTTCACGCCTTCAAGGTCATCATTCAGTTGGCTGGCTTCGGCTTCGCCTTCATAGTGTTGACAGGTGCGTACGCGTACCTCGCCGGCAACATAGGCGCAGCACTTGTTGGTGTACTGATTATCTCGAGCGCAATCGTGTTCGGTGCTCGGTTCATCAACAAGAAGCAAGCGACAATCGAAGATGAAGACGCTCGTCGAAAGTTCAAACGCTGGACTCGGGCCGCACTCATCGTCGTCAGTCTACTGCTTGGTGTGCTTTTCCTCGTCGTCGAAGAGCTTGTAGGCGTCAGTTCATACTGGTCGGCTGCGTACCTCGTAATAAGCGTCGTTCTGCTGTACTTCGCACTCATGCAGTACTACAAGTGGTCTCGGCTCGACATCGTGAGAGACGGTGGAGTGCTTCGCGCTCAGCGACCTGCAAAGGGTGTGTTCTTTCTGCCCACGCTTAGTCGCGAGCTGTATCTGAACAACGTCAATGACTGCAACTACGCGCAGACATGGATTGAAGAGAAGCTTGGCATGTACCGGATTCTCATTCGCCTCGACGCAGATATGCCCGACCCGAAAGGGTCTCCAGAAGAGAAAGAGGCCTACCGAAACGCCAAGTTTTGGACAAACCTCAAGTTCATCGTCGACGGCAAGCAGCTGCGTGACGCAATCAGGCAGGGAAGCCTTCAGAGAAAGGGTTAAGAGATACGCCCGTCATCTAGTTTTTATAGCTAGGTGACGGGCGTTTTTTCATTGAGTTTTGTGAAAAATTTCACTATCATAAAATTTAATACCACGTCTGACAAATAAATTGCAATATATTAAAAATGGAGTATACTATACGTATTCCCATACTTCCTCCGAGAGAGAAGAATTGGCGTTCGATGACAGCATTCATGCGAGCCATAAAAGCTGTGACCGAATACTAATTATTCGGCTTGGGTTTGAGAAGAGATTTTCGCTCAGGAACATGCACTTTTACAGTTAGGCATATGTTATTAAAACCTTGACTGTCCACAAACGACAAATCCATCAGACCACTATCGAAGGATGAAAAATGACCATCGAAGGTAACGACCAGGAGAAGCTTCACGCACCGGCTGTAAGCCGCAAGCTCGTCGATGTTTCCGCAGTTCCCACCGAAGCCACAAACGAAAGTGAGGTGAGCAAGTTGAGTAATGCAGCAGTTGACGGTGATGTTGGTACTGCAACTTCCGATTCGTCGGAGACCACAGTACTGCAGCCCCTCAACCCGGAAGACAAGGAGCGCCCTACCCAGGGCATCCCCAAACTCCGGCAGGAAATCGAAGACCGCAAGGCCAAGAGCGCCGGCCGTGAGCCGGTCATCATCCGCCCGAACGCACAAGAGGCGCATCAGCGACAGCTGCGGCGCATCGAACGCAAGAAGGGGGAAGTTGAGCAGCTCACCATGGGTCGCAAGCGCATCTTCTTCACCGTTAACGGTAAGGGAGGTGCGGGAAAGACTCCGCTCACCGGCTACATGTGCAACATCCAGATGGACATCACTCGAGTGCCGACGCTTTGCGTCGACGCCAACGAGACTGGGTCAATTCACAGTCTCTTCGGCACCACCCGAGAGAACACCCTCCAGTTGCGCAACGCGGTCTATCACCGACGGACTTTTTCGTCGTACGACACGATTGCGGAGTTCGCCTACAAGCACCATTCGGGCGCTCTGCTCATCGGCTCCGACCCCCAAAAGGCCGGTAAGGCGATTCTGACGCTCGATGCGTACATCGAGGCAGCGCTCATCTGGAACAAGGCATTCCCTCCGCTGTACATCGACAGCGGGAACGGCTTCAGTGACGTTCCTGTCATCGGTTCTGCAATGGTGGCGAACGTCATGTTCTTCGTCGCGCTCTCCGAGAAGCACTCCTCGTTCGAACACGTGGTCGAAACAATGATCAGGTACCAGGACATGGGGTTCGCAGCAAAGGTGAACAACGGCTTCCTCGTAATCAACGCGACGAAGCCGGGAGACACTAAGCGCTTCTACCTCGACAAGATCGCTGCTGAGTTGACGAAGTTCCCGAAACGGGACGTCTACAACGAGCAGACCGGGGTCACTTCGAACGTCGAACGACGTCTGGAAGATCTCGGGATCACTGAGGAGCGTCTGTTCCTCATTCCGTTTAGCCCGCACATCAAGGAAGATGGAGTTATCTCCACCGACCAGAACGTGATTGGGCTCGATACATACGAGGCGTATCTCGACCTGCTCATCGCGGCCTACCGGCAGTATGCCACGTATCCCGAGATGACGATCGAGTCGCTGAGTGTGCCCGAACCGGTCGACACCGACCAGTTGTTCAAAGAAGCGTCCGGGTTCCGACGACCCAGCCGTGCCGCAAGTTAGTCAATCGCTCGACCTACGAAGGGAAAGTACCATGACCACAAATGCACAGACCCTCATGGGCCTGTACGCAAAGCACAGCGGAGTGATTCGCGCTGGGTTGTTCACGCTCATCATGATGGGAATCCTCGCATGGATTCTCATCGGGAACGCGGTTCCTGCCAACGCAGACGTCATCGATCCGGTGAAGCCTGACAGCACCGCACTGGGCCCGCTCGGTGCGGTGCTCGCACGCCTTTTCGGCGCGCTTCTGTATGCCATCATGGCACTCGCAATCGGCGTCGCACTGGTGCTCACGATCTACTGGCTGATCCTGCTGGGAAGCAAGAACGAGAAGGCATCCAGCGCAAGTCCGCTGAAGCGCATTCTCATCTGCCTCGCGATCGCAGGAGTCATGGGGTCGGGCGGAACGGCTATCTACATGGCAACCGCCGACGTCCTCGGAGGCTTCCTGACCTTCGCGTAACGCCAAGGGCTGGCGGGTGTAATGCCCGCCAGCCCTCACATCAACGAAAGGCAGTAGCTCATGGATGCACAATTTTGGGCTGACGTCATCAACAACATTCTTGGTGGCTTTGGTCTGATTTTCGGCGCAAGCGTGTCGGACAACATCGTGACGTCTCTTCAGACTGTCACTTCGGCAAGTACAATTCTGCCCAATCCTGACCTGATACTGCCTTTCGTGCAAGCGATTGGCTTTGTGGCGTTGCTTTTGGCAATACCCGTGTCGCTGGTCAATTTGCTCGCAGGTGCACTCATGCGCCGTTCTGGATACATCCAGCGAGCATTCATAGATTTCGTAGGAACGTACTTCATCGCAGCTTTCGGTCTGACCATCTACTCAATCGGTTCATGGATTGTGAACGTGTTCAGTCAGACAGTCACGGAAATTGCAAAAAACGTTCTTGGAACACAAGGGAATTGGTACGATGGCATTCTCAATGCCTGGTCTGCCTCTGGTCTTGTTGCTTCCGGGCTCGACTACTTCATCGCTCAAATTGGTGGATTCTTGCTCGTCGTTCAGTCGACCGTCCTTAACCTGGCGGTCATCCCGACGATCTTGCTGTTCACCATGGCCTTCATCCTGCGGGATCGTCCTATCGGGCGAACCTTCTTGACGCTCACTATCGTCGTACTGCTCATCACGTTGTTCTCAAAGGCAATTGTGGCAAGCTGGCTTGCGATTGCGGCGTGGATGTTCAGCTGGGTTCCTGTAGCATTCGGCATCCCTGAAACGGTGCTGCTGGCAGGAACCTTGTTCGTAGCAGGAATGATCACCCCAACAATTCTTGCCGTCTTCATTGGCGGAGCGCTCATTTCAAGAACGCAAATCGTTGGCGGTGTGAAGGGAATGTTCGGAAACAAGGAAGCGAAAGATTCAGCGCAGCGCGAAGAGGATGCCCGTAACACGGAATCCGCACAGCGCCGCTACAACACGAATCCCTCGACCGATCCGGGCTACGATTCCTCTGCCTCACCAAACATGAGGGAGAGGGCGCAGTCCATGAAAGACCGAGGGCAGCAGATGTACACCAAGGGTCGTGAATATTACGACAGCGGCATCGATAAGGCACAAAAGACTCAGAAGACTGCTCACACGGTCGTAATGGTCTCGAGTGTCGTTGAAAGCGCCGCACCAATGGTGGCAGTTAAGTTCGGTGCTGTTCCGTACGTTGCACCCATCGCCGCTGGCCTGGGTGTTGCTGCGGCTGGCACCAAGCGTGTTGCTACCAAGGTCGAAAGTTCGGCCGCCAAAGTTGTGGAGACGGACGCTCGAATTAAGGCCGCCTTTACCGACAATGGTTAGTCGCAAGTTCAAGAAACGACCCACGGAAAGGTGGTGACATCGTGGACGAAGTTCCTATCAGAAAGTTGTACGGCAGTTATACGAGACGAATTCTCGGCAAGTTCAGCTGGCCAAAAGCCCTTTGGGTAATCACCTGGGTGGTACTTGCTGCAGGACTCGCATTCACGCCGACGCTTGGCACGCGCATACTGGCAATTCTTGCGGTGATCATTGGCGCAGTTGGAATCTGGCCGTTTAGCTACGGTCCAGGGTTCAGCTACGTCATCGAGCGCAACGAGAGTGCCACAATTCGACGACGGAAAGGCCGGGTCGCCCAACAGGCGCGACCTGGCAGTAAACGTCGGGCTACGAATAAGGAGCCCATTAAGGTCGAAATCCACGCGTACCCCACGGCAGTTCCAGACCGGGACAGCCTTGGGATTTACCATTTCCCCGAGACGAAAGGTGATGCATCTATCATCACCGGGGAAGCGTGGCCTGGTGCCAACATCGGCGCGAACGAACGGTTCAGCGCGGAGAATGAATTGGCGAAAGCCGTTCTTGACGCAACAAACATGACCGCAGATTCAACAGGCATCATCATCGGAGCCCACAAGGGCCCCGTGGATATCTGGAGGTCGCGCGACTGGGAAGCTGAATCGGTACATCAAAACGTCGTCAATGCAGGTCGCTACGACTTCGGCGTTAACCCACCCACAAACGTGTACGAACGACAGTCTGCCAACTTTTCAGAGTTGGACTTGAACCGTCGTCTGTTCACACGTGACGTGACAGGGTACGTCGGGTTGAACGTGACCCGCCCCAAGGACTTCGCGGAAATCGAGAAAGCCGTTGTGGCTGGAAAGATGTCTCCTCGACAGTTCGAAAACCGAATGCTGATTTCGCGCATGACGCGGAGACTGGAGGAAAACCTCAAAGCACAAGGAATAACGGGGCTTAAGGCCCTAGATGAAAAGGAAATCAGATCGTTTGCCAAGAGCACTTTTGAGCTCCAGGACATCGATGCATGGAACTATCTCATGCGCCATCCAGATTCCGAAGAAGCAATTCCCATGACCAGTGCTGACAAGTTCTGGCCGTGGCCTCGCAAAGAGCCTCTGGTGTTAAGCGACTACTTAGGTCGCCCATACATCAACTTTGACGAGTCGCTGTTTCGGATTGCACGAGCAACGAAGTTGAACGAAACCGTATTCCCGGGAGAGTTCAAGCCACTGTTTATGTCGGGAGACATTGGACTGGCAAACCAGACTTCGTTGAACATCTCGTTGTCCGGAATGACGTACTCGGCGAAGGATGAGTCGAAGGCGTTGACCTATGCAATTCTGGTCCAGAAAGCACTGTCGGGTATCTTCGAAAGTGACGAGACCTACAGAACGATGGAAGACGAGGCAAACGCGAACGCACTGAGGGAGCGGCAGAACCGCTACTTCCTCGGAGGCAAGCAAGCCCTTGGCTTCAATCTGTACGCTGTATGGGGCGGAGTTGACGAGGACGCACTGGAAGAAGCTGATCGTGCGGTGCAAGAACACGCGCGCAGCTGCGACATCAAACTCCAGCTGATTCCTCTCGAATCAAGGCAGATCCGCGCTTTCTTTAGCGCGAACATCGGCGGATTCTTGATTTAGGAATACGTAACATATGCTTTACTGAGCATCCGGTGGGAGGGGTTGTGCTTCGGCACCCCCTCCCGCCAAGTTCTCAATTATGTACCGAAACTTTTGTTTGGATGTATTATTGAGCGACTTACAAAAGTTACTCATGCAGTTTAACAATTTTCCCAATTATTGATTGGAGTTGAATTATGGCTCGTTCACCCTCAGCACTAACGTTTAATGGTTCAGCAAGCGACACGATTGCAGTAGCTTCACCGTTCTGGTCAGCTTCTCGATACGACGTATCTGGCATTGCGCTAGGTGAGTCGATGGACGACCAAGGATGGTTTGACTACAACCCGATTCGATGGATGCACAATAACATCGTTCCCAACCTCATTCAGATGAATGTCGCAAAGATTGGACACGGAAAGACAACCCTCGTTGACCACATCGCAGCTATGTACAGTGCGATACAAATCGGTGACAACCCCGAGTACGAAATGCGTGTGTGGGCGGATAACATCCGCAAACTTCACGGCAGCATCGAGCTTGGGCGACTTGCCGACTTCTTCGATTCAACGGTTGTTGGAAGTGCGGGTCGGCGTGTTAACCCCCTTAACCAGGGGTACATGCTGAGTCGCGACCAGCAGCTGGAGTTCATTGAAGATGCAATGGTCATCGCGAACAAGGGAAGGCCGCTTGAACGCCACCTTCCTTACGCGATTAGCGTAGCGACTGAATGGATGTATCGAGAGCACGCAGATGATGCTTCTTTCGACACCCTCGGCGAACTGATGCGCGTCCTTGATTTGGACGCCGAAGCAGGGTACCGCGCTCACCGGTCGCTTTCATCGCGACTCGGAAAAGAGCTTTCGCCGAAGTTGCTGGAAATTACGCAACGTTCTGGGGGAGTAAACCTCGAGGACTTCCGTAATGATGCTTTCAGAGGCTACGAGCTGCTCGACCGACTCACCAACCAGTTTGGTGGACGTTTTGGCGGCCTCGGATCCGATGCAGAAGAGCTGAAGCAACGCGCTGTCGTGTACGACCTGAGCGACCTGACTGACGAGGCGATCACGCTGAATCAGCAGTTCAACTGGCTCGTACGTAACAACGCAAACGCCACACAGAACCGCGACTTCATGTTCCAGATTGATATTCATGACGAGAACTGGAAGCTGTGGAACTACCTGACGTACGCTAAGGCCATGTTCGCGTACCTCAAGCAGATTCGTTCATACGAGACGCTTGTAATCATGAACACCCACCGCCCGAACGACTACCAAGCAATTGGTGGTGATCAAGGCGAACTCGCAACCAAGATGCTGAGCGACGTTGGAATGTGGTTCGTGGGTCGTCAAGAACCCGCGGATGCTTTTGAAATCCGACAGCTGCTTGGCCTGAACGCCGTCGAGGAACGTCGTCTCACAACCCTGACAAAGGGCCAGTGGGGCATCAAACTCGGCACCGACCGCATGGTGTTCATCAACACGAGCAGCGTCTACACGTCGATGCTTAAGCAGATGAGCTTCTCTAACCAGGCGCTCAACGTGCTCCTTAACCGGAGCAACCGGTACGACGAAGAACGAGCATTCCAAGAGGAGGCAGCTTCATGAACGAGTGGTTAAGCAAATATTGGCTTCAGCTCGTTTGTGGAGCAGTCCTTACTTTCGGAGTGGTGCTGATTATTACAGCACTCATCTCGAACAGTAATGCGGAAGCAGACAACGAACCGGCCAACGGCAATCCATCGGCGTCACCGCTTCCGTCCATCTCTCCAACGGCTATGCCTGAGGAAGAGGGGGATGGAACACGCGTAGACGACGAAAGCGAGTTCGACCAGAGTGACAAGGCTTGCGAAAGCCAACTCACCCCGGAAGAACTCGCCACCTTTTCAAGCTTGATACTTGATTACGAAGGTGTTTTCCAGATGCCTCCGTCGCCCGAAAGGACGTACAATCTATCGCTCATTACAACCCAGGCCTACCAAACCAACCACGCATCAACCGAAAGCGTTGAAGCAACGGATGCAGTCGTAACACTCCTTCGGGACAAAACGACAGTGTCTTGCGCAGTCAACGCAGACGGCTCGCGGCTGGCGGCGGCACACGTCACCATCGAAACCGGCTTCATCAACGAAGCGGGCGACAAAGAAGTTGTATACCCAGAGCTAACCTTGCCTCTGATTCACTACTCCACGTGGGTGCTGGATCAGGGACAGTGGAAAGTATCCGAAGAACGATAAGAGAGGAGCAGCGATGAACCCCGTTTTGAAAAGATTGGTTGGGCTCTTCGCTGCCCTCTCAATCGTAGCTGGAATCGCCTTTGGTGGCATGGTGATTGTCGTGACAACGATTTTCAGCTGTGGCATCACCCTTATCTCGCCGGTTGACGAGGCGAGGGACGTGTTTGCAAATGTTAAAGAGGGTATTAGCGACGCCTTCTTCGACATATGGGCTTCAGCAGAGCAGAAGAAGCGAAAGGAAAACGCCGCACTGATTGTCAAGATTGGTGAGGAACGCAACTTTTCGCCTCGCTCAATTGGAATCGCGGTGGCTACGGCCATTCAAGAATCCAAGCTGGAAAACCTGCCGTACCTCGGCGCCAAGAACGACCACCGGAGCCTTGGTCTGTTCCAGCAGCAACCACCTTGGTGGGGAACGCCAGAACAGATTATGGATCCGGCGTACGCAATCAATAAGTTCTACGACTCACTGCAAACCATTCCCGACCGTGACTCGCGCTCGATGATCGATGTGGCTATCCAAGTTCAAATTCCTGATGAGGACATCTACAGGAGAACTTGGCCGACCGATCGTGAAAACATCGCGATGGCTATCGTGAAGGACAACTACAAGGGTGACGGACAAATCGGCGACAACTGTACCAACAGTGCCGGTACTACAACGGGGTGGCGCTTGCCGCTTAACCCGGGAGTGTATTCCGTTTCCTCTGGCTTTGGTTGGCGTTGTTTGGCGTTGGTAGGTTACTGCCGAAACCACGACGGCGTCGACATGGCAGCAGATGCTCAAACCCCGATTTACGCAGCTCATGACGGCGAGATAACTTTCGCCGGCAGGAACGGTTCGTATGGTAACTTCGTAAGAATTGACCATGGTGGCGGTATCGTCACTGAATACGGACATATGATTAGGTTTGAACCAAGCATCAGCAGCGGTATGAATGTCCGAGGAGGTCAAGTTATCGGGTACGTCGGCAGTACCGGCGGTTCCACCGGCAACCATCTCCACTTCAACACCAAGATTGATGGGAAATACGTTGACCCCGTTCCTTACATGTTGACGCTTGGCGTTGACATTAAAGGTTCCGCAGGCTAGCTCAGCCAGTAAATGAGCCTGTGTTAACCAGCCGTTAACAACCTTTGACAGAGGGCCATCTTGTCATAAAGCACCCAGAAATGGGTGCTTTATTAAATTTCACTCAAGCTTATACAAAATGCTATACTACTGCCATGAATATAGAAACCGAAAGATTATCACCTCGTCACCCACATGTAAAAATTGTTCGTCATATCGTCCCCGATGTCACTGAACCTGTCGTTAAACCTTCAAAAGATTCGTTCCACCGTATTTCAATGGTAGTTTCAGCGAAACTTGGTTCACCAGTAGCATTCTTGCTTGCTATTCTTCTTATTATTTTCTGGATTTCATCTGGCCCATTTTTTAACTTTTCTGACACATGGCAGTTGGTTATCAACACTACAACAACTATCGTCACATTCTTAATGGTATTTGCCATTCAAAATACCCAAAACCGTGATGCGCGTGCAATGCAAATTAAACTCAATGAGCTTATTAAAGGCAGCCGCGGTGCGCGTACAGAATTCGTTGATATCGAAGACCTTACTGATACTGAACTTGATGTTATGCAAGCACAATTTAAAGCTATGCACGACCAGCTTCTCGAGAAAAAAGCAAAACGCAGCTAGCTTTTGCCAAACAAAACCTACGAGTGCTATACTAAGAAAAACGTAAGCACTAAGGAGCCCAGTTCGTGATGAAAATGAAAAAAACCAGTATGCTTGTACTTGGTCTCGCTCTTGTTATTGCACTTCTCCCTGTGTCTTCATACGCTCAATCTACTACTGAGGAGCCTGTCAGCGAAGAAGGCTGTACAATGGCGAAAGCAAAAATCGCGACTCATGCCACAGCTGCTACTGCGGCGCAAACTGATCACGTAAAGAAATACGCGGCTATCAAAGACAGCATTGATACACTCGTCTCATCTGCAACTGCCGCCGAATATACTGACGTCGCGACACTTACTGCAGCGCGCGACAACGTCACTATCGCTATTAATAGCTACTCCACTCAAGCAAAGGTGTACTCAACTGCGCTCGAAAAGGCGCAATCTGCAGTGTGTGGCGAAGAAGCTGGCCAATTTACTGATGCCCTCGCTACCGCTCGTACCGAACTCGTTAAAACCCGAACCACTAGTACAGCCGTTAAAACAAGTGTTACAAAGTCTGCCGTACCAGCACTAAAGGCCTACGCGAGCTGGCTTAAGGCGAGTACCGAGACCGCACAGGAGAAAGTATAATGAATCCAAAAGTCGACCCAGCTTCATATGTACCCGAAGGTTCATCGCCAGAGGCTGATTTAGCAGCCCTTGAAGCCATTGGCGTGCTTGAAGCCGAAGAAAGTACTGCTAAGGTTCTTGAAGAAGCGCACACCGCCCCATCAACACTTTCAGACGTTCCAACACCAACGCCAGTTCCTGTTGCGCAACCAACACCGCCACCTGCGCCTGTTGAAGTTAAAATTCCACAAGAAGTAATTCAACCAGAACAACTTTCAAGTAGCGACACACCGTTTAAAGCATTCCCAGAAGACCCAACTACTGCAGGCGTTACTTCTGCTAGTTTCGCAAGCGCAATAAATGAAGCAGCCGTGCAAACAAATACCGACCCGTTTGCTGCGCAGAAGAAAAAGAAATCATCAAAGAAACTCATTATTATACTCATCGCAGCTATCGTACTTATCGGTGGGGGAGTTGCTAGTTACTTCGTATGGCAATCAATGCAAACTAGTACGCCAGTTGAAACAACTGATACTACAGGCAACCAACCAGGTGGAACAACCCAGCCGACAACTACCGATACTGAAACAAGCGTTAACGATAGCGCAACCTTACTACAGACCGAAACAGACGCAATTGATGACACGATTTACGACGATTCTTCGCTCTCTGATACAACACTTTACGGAAATTAATATTTGGCCTGACAACCATACCCTTTATTTGCTATACTGTCATATATGAAGCCGATTACCCCTGCGAGTCCGCACGCCATTATAATGGTTGGCATCCCTGGTTCTGGAAAAAGTACGTTTGCTGAACACTTTGCCGACACCTTTAAGGCGCCAATTATTAACGAATCTAAAATTGCTTATGAAGCTGGTTTAAACACAGCGCAAACCGAAGCTGTAACAAATGCGATGTTGCACGAGATTCTTAAAGCGAACCGTACTTTTATCATTGAAGCGGCTAACCTTACAAAAACAAAGCGCGCTAACCTCATTGCTACATTTGCCAAAGCTGGATACCGCTCACTAACTGTTTGGGTACAAACAGAACCAGGTGAAGCGAAGCGACGCGCTATGCGCCCTCAGCCAGTTGGCTCTGGTTTAACTGAAGCAGAGTTTGACGCTGCCTTCCAAAAATTCCACGCACCAAATGAACAAGAAAAGCCTACAGTCCTTAGCGGTAAACATACCTACGCCACACAACTTAAAGCAGTATTAAAACAACTCGCTGGCAGTCGTCCTGAAGAACCAATTACCCCTCCTAGTCCTCGCCAAACAGGCAATATAGTAGTTAGGTAACCTTTATGCCAATCATCGAAGACGCTGAGTTTGGAAAAATCACAGTACGTCGAAGCGCGAAAGCAACGCAAGTTCGTTTACGGGTTGCACCAGATGGCACTCTTCGCGCATCCATGCCCATGTACGAGCCAATCTTTTTACTGAAACGTCTGCTTAAAAACTCCCGAGCAGAATTACATGAACTATTGCAACAATCTCAACCTAAGGTTGAATTTAAAGATGGTCAGCAAATAGGGAAGAGTCACACAATTATCGTTCGCCCGTCGGCTAAATTTTCGACGAAGGTAAAAGGCCAACACATCCTCGTTGAATTACCTGCGAGCCTTACGCTCAATGATCCACAAGTAAGCCGCGCGGTTCGTGACAGTATTATTGCTGCCCTAAGAGTCGAAGCGAAAAGTTACTTGCCTAAACGACTGGCCTACCTAGCGAACCAACTTGGTTTCTCGTACGAACGGGTGCGTTTCTCTCACGCCAGTGGGCGCTGGGGGAGTTGTAGTAGCAATGGAACAATTAGTTTGAACATTGCCCTTATGAAGTTACCTTTTGAGCTCATCGACTATGTATTAGTGCACGAATTATCACATACCGTTCAAATGAACCACAGCCAAGACTTTTGGAAACTCGTAGGGCAGGGTGATCCAAAATACAGTTTACACCGCAAACTTTTGAAGGCAGAAGCACCAACAATATAAAGCGTGATATACAAATACACATCTTAGGTCTATAATCATAACCAATATGGATGAGGGTCACCCACGATACAGTAAAGCCTCCGACAGAGCTATGCGCTACGTTGGCCTTCTTTCCTCTTTAGTTCTCGCATTCTACAGCTACCTCGTTGTGTTTAATATGATTCCCGATATTTACTATGCGGGGCCAGAAATCGCTATCGCCGTTGCCATTACCTGGATGGCGGTAAGTATTTACTATTTCTTCGTACCAACAAAATCAACTTTCGATCGTGCGTGTCGGTTAGTTGTGTACCATATCGTTGCGCTTGTTACTCTGGTTTTGGTTACCGGCTTCGCTCAGCCATTTGCCAACCTCTTCGTCCTATTATTTATTGCTACTAACTTGTACTTTGGCCGTACCGCTTTAGCACTTAGTATTGCATCAATTATTATTGTTGGAGTCTCGGATGCACTTATTCGTTTTCCATCATACCCATCAGTGCAGCAAGAAATTTTCTTAAGTATTACCGGTATCGTTTTCCTCGGTATCACTACCGTTACTCTTATTTCTGTTCAAGAAACCCGTCGCCAAACATTACTACACAGCCGCGCTCGTGAACGCCTACAGTACGACCGCATCCTTACAATCATCAACAACTTAGCCGATGCTACATTCAGTACCGACGATAAAGGGACAGTACTTATGTACAACGCCGCTTCACTTGACCTCCTAGATACAAATGACAGCGTTAAGGGCAAAAGTATTTCAGAACTACTAAACTTAACTGATGTCGACAAGAACCCTATCAACCTCGTTGATATCTTAAAGCAAACCAAAAAAGCTACTCGCCGCGACGACCTCAACCATACCTACGTTGACGGTGAATCAATTCGTTTGGAAATTACATTTGCCCCAATTCGAAGTTCATACACACCATTCAAAAAATCCGGCGAACATGGTGGCTACATCATTATCCTTCGTGATGTGACAAAGCAAAAAAGCCTTGAAGAAGAGCGCGATGAATTTATTGGTGTTGTCAGCCACGAACTACGTACACCAATTACTATTGTTGAAGGCACGTTATCGAACCTCGGCGTGTTAATCGACCGTTCTCAAACTCCAGACCCTAAGACGCTCGCAAAAACTGTTGATACTGCCCATGACCAAGTATTGTACCTTGCAAAGATGGTAAATGACCTCAGTACGCTTTCTCGTGCTGAACGCGGTGTTGCTGACGGTACCGAAGAAATTAATGTGACTGAGTTGCTCCATAGCCTGCACCACAAATACCAAAAAGAGGCTGAAACACGTAAGCTACACCTTAATATCGACCTCGGCACGAAGCTTGGCACAGTTAACGTTAGCCGACTTTACCTTGAAGAGTTATTACAAAACCTTATTACAAACGCACTTAAATACACCAAAGAGGGTAGTGTTACTTTAGAAGCAAAGAACACTAAGGGTGTCGTTCGATTCACCATCCAAGATACTGGCATTGGTATCAGCCGTGGCGACCAAGCGAAGGTATTCGGCAAATTCTACCGAAGCGAAGATTACCGCATTCGTGAAACCAACGGCACTGGCCTTGGTTTATATGTATCGACGAAGCTTGCGCACAAGCTTCACACAACCGTTGAGCTTAAAAGCCGCCTGAACCATGGTTCAGCATTCAGTTTCGAACTACCGACGGCTTAGAACGTCTCGGCCCTTCCAGCGTACTGTACGGCGTTTATATTGATACATACTTGCTATCACCAGGGTGATTTCTTGCAATAAAAGCACAGGCCACAATAGAGCGCCTAAAATAATACCCATGTTCCATACACGGCGTAGGTACCAGCCGTATATAGCAGCGTAAAGTACAGCAATACTAATGCCAACAATGTGCAGTACCGTCACCTCATTGAAGAACATATCGATAATAATCACCGCAGGAATAAGCAAGATAAACAAATCAAGAATTGCAGCAACGACAAGGAGCAGCTTCTTTTCAAGTAGTGGGAATATCAAACGAGTACTGGTAACGAGTTGTGAACGCCATTTCTTTTCGTATGCAACACCGAAAGCCGATGTACCCATTAAGAAACGGTATTCATCGGTTGTGGCTAGGCTGGCAGATAACTGCGATTCAGGCTGAACAGTGTTCTTTAACGCTTCAAAGCCGTTGAAACGACTTAGTAGCATTTCCCGGTTAATCAACCAGGCGTTACCAACAGTTGCCGGCAAAGCTTTACTGTGAAAGATTACTTCCCAAAAGAAACGCAGAGTCGAGAACAATACGCTTGCCCGTAAGCTATCTTCACGTCGTGGCAGCACCGAAACCATGCCAGCATTTTGTGAAAGCGCGTAGCGTACGACATTACTGACGGCCGTAGGTGAAATGCGAGTGTCAACATCCATAAACAGAATATACGAGCCACTAGCTTCACGTAACAGGCCTTGGAGCGCATGATTACGACCAAGCCAGCCAGAAGGTAACGCTTTACCCTCAACAAACCGCACACCATCCTTTGCGAATGATTTAATAAGCGATGAGGTATTGTCGGCCGACGCGTCGTCTAAAACAATAATTTCAAGTTTCTCATAGTCAGAGTTGATGACTCGTTGCAAACATTCAGTGAGTGCGTGCATTTCATTACGCGCTGGAATACATACCGTAACGCTTGGCATATCAGCTTCTTTTGCGAGCTTCGAATTGTATACCGGAGGGGTGAAGTGCTTCATCGCAAACCGTAGCTGACGTATCATCAGAATTGCTACAATTACTAGTACTCCGTAAGAGATATATAGTATGCCTTCGAACATTATCTTTATAATACACTATATTGACGGTACCCTAGTGATGGTGTATAGTTTACTTGACAGTCTGCAGAAGCAGACTATTTATTTTGGGAGAAAAAAGTGGCAGAGCCAAAAAACGTCACCCGCATCAAAGCAACAGATACAGCAAGCAGCAAAACTGCTGTGACTAACGTTGCAAAAGCAAAGAAATTACCAAAGAAATCGGCGAAACCCTATAAAGAAGCTAAAGAACCAACAAACTGGTTCACAAAAGCACTTTTTGGAATCGGTCGTTATTTTAAGGGTGCATGGATTGAACTGAAACAAGTTCGTTGGCCAACCCGAAAAGCAACTTGGGGTCTTACACTGGCAGTTATTCTGTTTAGCGTATTCTTCGTAGTGCTTATTCTGCTCCTCGATGCCTTCTTCAAATATATCTTTGAACTAATGATTAAGTAATAATAAGGAAAAATATGTCTTCAACTAACCGATATGACTCAACCCGCCAATGGTACGCCATTCACACATACAGTGGCTACGAAGAAAAAGTAGCTGATAGCATTCGCCAACGTATTAACGCTGTCGACATGGCTGACAAAATCTTCGACGTAATGGTACCGAAGGAAAAGCAAATTGAAATTAAAAACGGCAAACGTAAAGTTGTTGAAAAGAAAATTTTCCAAGGCTACGCCCTTGTTGAAATGAAACTTACTGACGAAACTTGGTACATTGTTCGTAACACCCCTGGTGTAACTGGCTTCGTAGGAACTAGCACACAACCAACTCCTGTATACGAAGATGAAATTCGTAAAATCAAGAAGCGAATGGGTGTTGAAGAACCAAAGCACTTCATCGACTTCCAAGAAGGCGAAGTTGTCAGCATTACCGATGGTCCATTCAAAGGCTTCGACGGTTCTATCTCTGAAATTGACAACCAAAAGGGTAAAGTCAAAGTTATGGTCAGCATGTTCGGCCGTGATACTTCAGTAGAGCTCGACGCACTACAAGTTACAAAAGTTTAGTTTAAACGCTGCTTTTAATAAGAGTCTGTCGCTTGGCAGGCTCTTATTTATTTGCAGACAACAGTGTTAAGAGGTATATTATTGGTATTATGGAATCCGACCCGTCACATTCATCAGAGCGCAAAAAATTTTCGTATCAGGATCAAACCTCAGCCGACCTTATTCCTATCGTCTTAAACCCGCATGTAACCAATGATGTCCTTGAGAAAATTCTAAACATCGCGTTGCAACGTTCTTCCGAAAATGTTGATGGATTCGATACTTCAAATATCCAGTTACTCAACGCTTTGAATAAAAAGATTGCCGCTCGAAAGCCAGAAAGAGACCACAATGCAGATTTGGCAAGGCGTGTCCTTTTTCTAGCAGAAGAGACGAAATTGACTGAAGCCGTATTTGACGGTAGCGACCCGATGGCTGAAATGCGCCTGAAAGTTCTATTTGATGGCTTTAATCACAATAATAAGTAAGTAGGCCATTCCGCTCGCTTGCACGAACCAGCTGTAATCTGTTATAATACATAAGTTACGCACTAAATATAGCTTCAACAATATTTAGTACAACGCGAACCCAAAAGGGTAAGCAACCGTATCATTTGATACAAGAAAGAGATTTATGGCTAAGAAAATTATTGGTAATTTAAAACTACGTATCCCAGCTGGTCGTGCGACTGCAGGTCCTCCTGTTGGTTCAACACTCGGTCAATGGGGCTTGAACATGATGGAATTCATCAACCCGTTCAACGACGCTACTAAAGACCTTATGGGTAAAGACGTTATCGTTCACATTCAAGTGTACGAAGATCGTTCATTCACATGGAACAGCCTCGGCCAACCTGTAGATGACCTTATCCGTGAAAAAGCTGGCATCACTAAAGGTAGTGCTAAGCCACACACTGATAAAGTTGGTACAATTACTCGTGCACAACTCGAAGAAATTGCTGAAGTTAAAAAAGACTTCCTCAACGCAATCGATGTTGAAGGCCGCGTAAAAGTTATCGCTGGTACTGCACGCTCAATGGGCGTTGAAGTAGTAGCTTAGTCTTAACCGACACTTTTAAATAACCCGTCATTACGATGGGTTATTTTTTTGGATTAAAATAACCTCCCGATAAAGGAGGTTATTTTACATACACCACTTACCTAGAAGTGTTCTCGAATGTGCGAGAAAGTGTATTCCCAAGTCGCGTATGCTTTCTTGCGAGGGTTGAAGATGTGTTCTGGGTCAAAGATGTCCTTTGTTTGCTTAAACAAGTTCAGCACTTCTTCGCCGTACATGTCTTTCAACCAAGGGCCACGAATCAAACCATCGTTGTGCTCACCACTAATTGAACCCTTATAGCTGAGTACGAGGTTGTTCACTTCGCGCATAGCTGGTTCAAGTTTCGCGCGGTCGTTCGGGTCTTCCAACTTCATAAGTGGAATAATGTGGAAGTTTCCATCACCCATGTGTCCGGCAATTGTTGCAAACAGTTTGTACTTCTTAATGATTTCACGAATCTTTGGGAAGAACTCTGGCAGGTGCTCAGGGTTAACAATGAAGTCGTCAATGAAAGGTGCTGTGTGCTTATCTTTTACCTTGCTTCGGAGTAATTGGAAGCTACGGCGACGCAGAATCCAGAACTTCTCACTTGAGCCTTCAGTTGGGTCTTCTTCAAAACCGTTAATTTCATAGCGAGCCTTGAATGGCTTCAATTCGCGGTGAAGGGCTTTAACCTTTTCACGCACTTCGTGTTCAGTTTCACCGGTAAACTCAATCATGAGAACGAGTTTCGGGAAGCCGCGAAGGAGTTGGAAACCTTCAGGGATAAGAGTGAACAGCAGGTGAATAAACTTCACAGGGCCTAAGAATGATAAGAAACTTGGCATAAACTTCATTGCAAGCAGCAATGTTTGGTCGTCAAAGCCTTCGAATGATGCAGGCTTGTGCTTCACAACAGTTGCAATTAATTCACCGAGGTCATCAATGTCGCGAAGGAAGAGAACAAGCAGACCAGAATGCTTCGGTCGTGGAACGAGGCTCAACGTGGCTTCAGTGACAAACCCAAGCGTACCTTGTGCACCAACAATCGCCTTAGCAAGGTCAAAGATGCCAGTTTCACGGTCCCAAACGTTCCAAAGGTGATAGCCGGTAGAGTCTTTACTTACGTTCGGCTGAGCGCCTTTAATAAGGTCGTAGTTCGCTTCAATCATTTCGAAGAGTTGTTTGTAAACACGACCTTCGAAGTCATCTTGGCCCATCTTTGCGATAAGTTGCGTCTTATTGAGTGGCTTTACAGTCCGTTGGATACCATCAGCAAAAACAAATTGCAGTTCAGTTACGTATTGGTCGGTCTTGCCGAACTGAAGTGATTTCTCACCACCAGAGTTGTTGTTGACCATTCCACCAACAGAACAAAGGTCGCGGCTTGCAGGGTATGAAGGCAACATTGCATCGAACTTAATAGTTTCGACATCAAAATCACGGAAGAACATACCAGGCTGAACAGTTGCCTGAGTTGCATCGATATTAATAAGTTGCGTGAGATGCTTATTAAAATCAACGATAATTGAATCGTTAATTGCAGCACCTGACATGTCAGTGCCCGCACTTCGGGCGGTAATAGATAGCTCTGGGTTATCTTTCTTATTTGCGGCAACAAACTTTACGAGTGTTGCAACATCTTCAGCCGTTTTAGGCGAAGCGACTATTTCAGGTTTAATTTCAAACATTGAAGCATCATGCGAATAAAATTCCTTAGCTTCGGCACTGTCGTCCAACTCACCACTAAAAGCAGTTTGCTGAAGTTTTAATTTTAAGTCATTCATATTCCTCAATCATAAGCTTAATAGGGGTTGAGTGCAATAGTTTGTTATCGACCTCTAGTCAACCTTGAGAATTTGTGCTATAATTATAGAATAACAATCAATGTTGGGAGGCGTACAACCGCCGTTATCACCACAGAAAGGGTTAACACCTATGGCAAAAAAAGCCGAACTGCTTGAAGCAGCAAAAAAGCTTGGTCTAGAACTAAGCGAAAAGAACACTATTAAAGAGATCGAACTTGCGATTGAAGCAACTGGTACTACTGTTGTAGCTGAAGAACTTGCTGTTCTTGAAGACACTCCAGTCGCTAAAGCTGGCAAGCGAAGCTCAAAAGCTATCGCCGAAGCTGAAGCTAAAGTAGAAAAAGAAGCTCGTAAAGAAGCTGGTGATACTTCATCTGCTGACGGCGAAGAAGAAGCTTCTGTTGCGAAGGGTCCAAAGCCTGTTACTCGTCCACTCATCGAACGTCGTGGCAAAAACTACCGTAAGGTAGCTGAAAAAGTTGACGCTACTAAGCTTTACACAATGGCTGACGCTATTGCACTTGCAGCAGAAACTAACCCATCTAAGTTCGATGCAACTGTTGAATTCCACGTTAAACTTGGTGTTGACCCACGTCAAGCTGACCAAAACATTCGTGCGACAGTAAGCCTTCCTCACGGAACTGGTAAGACTATCAAGGTTGCTGTATTTGCACCTGAAGCTGACCACAAGGCTGCTAAAGATGCTGGTGCTGACATCGTCGGTGACGAAACATTTTTAGCACAACTTGATAAAGACATCCTTGATTTCGATATCTTGATTGCAACTCCACAATTCATGCCACGTCTTGGTAAGTACGCCCGTTCACTCGGTCCACGTGGTCTTATGCCAAACCCTAAGAGTGGTTCAGTTGCAACTGACGTAGCTAAAGCAGTTACTGAAGCTAAAGCTGGTAAAGTTGAATACCGTGTCGACAAGCAAGCTATCGTACACCTTGGTGTTGGTAAAGTAAGCTTCGGCGCTGAAAAACTTGCTGAAAACGCTCGTAACTTCTTCGACAGCCTTAACTCACAAAAGCCTACAAGCATTAAAGGTAGCTACATTCGCTCAATCAGCGTTAGTACTACTATGGGCCCAGCTATTAAAGTTGAGAACATCGCTAACTAGTTAGTAATTGCCTAAATAAAAAATCCGCTTCATATGAGGCGGATTTTTTTATCGTTCGAGTTAGTTTAAGGAGCGAGATCTTTTGCCTGGGTAGTTAAATGCGCAACAAATTCTTTATCATAAAGCTTGATGTCTTGATCATCGTTCTTCTTGCTGTCATCACGTTGTTCTTTTGCAAATTCAACTTCAGCTTCGAGAATAATCATGCCATCTTGAAGTTCTTCAATGCGAGCTTCGTTCATAGCTTCAGTACTCACAAGCTTGTCTTTTAGAATAGAGATAACTTCGTCACGGGCCTCTATTTGGGTGCGCTTCACAAACTCTTCAGTATAGCTATACATTCCGTCGTCACCTTGTGATTCGATAGATTCAATAAACGAGACAACTTCGTAGTGAACGTCGACGCGTCGTTGCAGGTTATCGACATCTTTCACCCAGTAAGAATCTGGGCCTTTAAGCGGGTTTGTAGGAACCATGGCAGCGTAGGGGATAATACCAGCAACATGCAGCGCTTGGTCAAGATTCTTTTCTTTTTCATTTTGGAGTTCGGCATTCACTATTTCCTGGATGTGAGCAATGTTTACACCAGCTTCATTTCCAATATTCGTGTAGAGCTGTGAAACCAATTCGCTTTTTACTTTAAACGAAAGCCAAGCATCGAGCGTGTGGAGTTCGCTTTGAATCGCTTCTTCGAGCAATTCTTGGGCTTTTTTTGCCTTGGCTTCAGCTTTTTCTTCTGTCGTTTGTTCAACTTCTTGTTGAACTGGTTGTTCGACAATTGTATCGTAACCAGTAATTACGATGTCTTCGGTCTTAAGAGGGTTCGGCTCGAGGGCAGAATCCTCACCCCTAATTAAAGTTGGTTCGAATTCACGTTGGTGTGCCATCGTCATACGATGCCCCTTCCTCATTACTTTTTTTTAGCCGAAAGCGTGTTTGTTGTAAGCGCGTCTTCTGCGCAAAATATATCATATTTCGTATACTTCTGCAAGCATTATGTGAAATTTTTTACAGCTAATATTTATAGTTTCACGAATACATATTTCGCAATCTGTGGAAAAGTATATAAAAAGTCTGTATAGTAACTCGTGGTGGCGTGCATTCAGCACGCCTAGTTCTTAGGAGATACATTGGGAGCAACACCTTACGAAGATCTCCTTGAAGACGTGCTATCAAACGGCGTCATAAAGGGAGATCGAACAGGCACCGGCACGCGGAGCGTGTTCGGTCGACAGATTCGTTTTGATCTGTCCGAGGGATTTCCCCTCATCACTAGCAAGAAGATCTACACAAAAGCGGTGATTGAAGAACTGCTGTGGATCCTCAACGGAGAAACTAACGTTCGTTCACTTCAGGAAAAGGGAGTGCACATCTGGGACGAGTGGGCAGACGAAAATGGCGACCTTGGCCCGGTCTACGGTTCGCAGTGGCGCAACTGGCCGAGCGCGAGCGGTGAGGGGATTGACCAAATCACCAAGGTGGTTAAGTCGATTCATAAAAACCCCGATTCGCGCCGGCACATCGTGTCGGCTTGGAACCCGGACGAGGTCGACGACATGGCACTTCCGCCATGCCACGCCCTCTTCCAGTTCTACGTAGCCGAAGGAAAGCTCTCGTGCCAGCTGTTCCAACGCAGCGCTGACATGTTCCTCGGTGTTCCGTTCAACATAGCCAGCTACGCGCTGCTGACACACATGGTTGCACAGCAGTGTGGCCTTGAAGTCGGCGAATTCGTCTGGAGTGGTGGTGATGTGCACATCTACGCCAACCACATCGAACAGGTGGAGCTGCAGCTGTCGCGCGATCCTCGCTCACTGCCGAAGCTGGTTCTTACAAATCCGGCCGAAGAGTCGGACGAACCATGGGAAGGTATCTTCAAGTACAAGCTCGAGAACTTCACGTTCGAAGGCTACGACCCGCACCCCTCGATCAAAGGCGAGGTTGCGGTGTAACACCACCTACTTCGGTGAGCCGGCTGATGGATTTTTATTCATCGCCGGCTCACTGGGGCAACTCATCTATATTCTTTGAAATCTGATTATTAAATCGGGTTACGACGAAGATAGGTGACAAATGAATAATCGTATTTATTTTTTGCATCAGACTCGAAATCTTGCACATCAGACACTTGCCACTCATTCCGCGGTAAATCAGGAAAGAAAGCATCGCCACCAACGGTTCGCGCCATAATTTCAGTAGCAAATACTCTATTAACCGTAGGGAGTGCTTGGCGATAAATATCAGCTCCGCCAATGACTAAAGGGTTTTCACCAGCAATTTCATATGCTTCATCTAAACTACGTGCAACAAATGCGCCGTCAATTGCTGTGGCTGAAAGTGAAAGCACAATATTCTTCCTATTCGGTAATGGCCGATATGAGTCCGGAAGAGAATCAAAAGTGCGGCGACCCATAATAACCGATTCGCCCTCAGTCAATTCTTTGAAATGACGCATATCGGCAGGAAGCTGACCTGCCCATGGCAAATCACCATTACGGCCTATTGTTCGCACGGCGTCGAACGCAACTACTATTGATTTCATATTCATATAATACCATTATTCCAATCTGTAATTGTTTCGAACAAAAAAGTATGTCATTATTATCTCAGTAAACAAATTGGGTGGGCACGCAATTTTTAACGGGGTTAAGTTTTTATGAGTGAGTCCATTGAATTTAAAGAATACGCAGGCAGCGTAAAGCTAGACAACATTGCCGGTAGCGATGTATTTCGTATTGAAGAAAACTTTGGCAAATCTTTTGACGATTACCTCGTTGCGACTGACCTCAATCTGAACGACGCTCCCGTAAAAGTCCTCAAAGACCGTGTCATGGGCAGCGGTATTTATAGCGACCGCGAACTCCGCGTTGCGCTAGAACTTGGCCATATTGTATGTGAACCGCGCCCTGAAAAAGTAAACGGCTCAAGCATCGATGTGCGCCTTGGTGAAAACTTTTACCTTGCAGGTGATGCACGAAATATCTCGGCTATTTTCAACCCGTTTGAAGAAGATGATGTAAATCGTTATTTTGGTGAACCATTGAAAGCCAAGCCATTCAAATACGTTATCGATAAAGTACTCAAAGAAATTCGCTTAAACGAAGCTCTGTCGACAAAGGATAAGAAACGTCAGCTCGAAGCTTTCGAAGGTCACGAAAACCTCCAAAACATTGACGATGACCACCCGCTTATTTTGCTCCGACCGAACGAACGTATCTTAGCTCACACTGAAGAATTTATCGGTATCCGTGCGCCAGGAACAACCAGCATGCAATCGCGAAGCACCACCGGTCGCATTGGCGTCGCAAGCTGTTTCTGTGCCGGCTGGGGCGACCCTGGGTACATTAACCGCTGGACAATGGAAGTCAATAACCTCAACGAAAACGAATACGTTCCACTGCCAATTTATTACCGCATCGCACAAATTGTCTTCTCAGCAACTGGCCCTGTAGGGACTGAATACTCAAAGGCGACAGGTAAATACCAATCTGTATCATCAGACGAACTCGCAGTCCTCGAAGCCAACTGGCAACCAAGCGACATGAAGCCTCGTTCGTTCAAGGACGCAGATGACCTTCGCGAGTATCGGCTTAAGAAGATGCAGATGTTGGCGGCATAATGTCAGAACGTGGCGAATACATCATCACAGAAGGCACTGACGCAACAGGCAAAAGCACCGTTGCAGATGCCCTCGCACGTAAGGCTCGTAAGGCGGGCCATGAGGTTATTCGAGTCGATGAACCCGATAGCGCTTTTAACAAAGAGGGCGAAGTGCTCGTTCCTATCGCTTCCGAGCTACGACGAATCATTAAAAATGGCGACTTAGGACGGACTGCGCTGACCAACGTACTTTTATTTTCAGCTTCGAGGCTCGAAAACTGGGAGCAGGCAGTTAAACCTGCCCTTGAACGCGGCGCATGGGTAATTGGCGCACGCAACTGGCTTTCAACATTGGTATACCAAGGCTACGGTGAAGGCTTTGACCTTAATACAATTCGAGACATAACAAGAAGTACTATGGATGAAAAATATTTACGACCTGATCATTTATTCATTTTAGATCTTGAAGATGAAGATGAACGCACTCGGCGCCTCAACGACCGCGGGCCACTTGAGACTCCGGACACGTTCGAATCACGTGGAAACGATTTCCAATTGAGCTTACGACAAGGATACCGAACGATATCAAAAGATTACGGCATTCAAATCGTATCGGCAATTCCACCTAAAAAGAAAGTTGCTAATACAATCTGGAAACAAATCAACAAAGATATTAACGAACGCGGCTAGTTGGCTGTTAACTCTTTAGAATGCACCGCGCCGTATACCGTCTCGTTACGCGCCAATACCAACCCAGAAGGTAGCTCGGTTTCAACAAGCCATTTCACAGCAGATTGAAACTCTGGTAAGTCAGCGATGTTGTTTCCTTTTATCGCAGTCTCTCTGAACAGATCAACCAAATTCGAATCAAACCCAGTTGAAGGACTAAGGTTAACAATGGCGGTCGTGCGAGCCTTGCCAGTAGCGCCAAGTTTCGTTTCACCAAGGTAGCGCTTCATACCTATGCGCATTGCCCCAATGTGTGAGCTGGTTCGAATATCACGGTCAAAGCCAAGTACTTGTAGGCCGTACATTTGGTCAGGTTTAGGAGTAGCATCGATATCGAAGAGTTCACCAACTTGGTCCCACATTTTAGGCTCGAGATCTTTTCGCGCATCACCAATAATAGTAAGGTTAGCGTATTCAACCGATTTCATGCCAAACGCATGTCGGGCAATTTCATTTTCAATAGGAGTGCCGCGTCCATATTTTGCCTTTTCACATGCTTCACTTGCAGCGGCATCGGGGAAGCCTTTAAATAAACGCTGGTTATAGCTGACTCCATTAAGGCCTTCGCGTTGGTGCATACGAGACACGACCGAGCGAGCAACAAAGTTCACTATTGATGGTTTTACAAAACTACTCAGTTCAGAATGTGCAAGTTCTACAAAGTTATGAGCAAGTGCATCCTGCGAATCAACGAGTATTTTTTTTGCCTCTTGCCCAACAATTAAAAGCGGTGCGGCATTTGAGCCATCGAAATCGTCCTCAGAGTAGGCATAGTCGTTGCTTGAAGTAGTATAAGTTTCAATGTTAGTCATAGTAGATGTAAACGATACCATTCATAAGAACGGTAATATCAAGTACAATTATACCACATTTTCTTCTAAAAACCAAATTTAAACCCCCGCCGAAGCAGGGGTGGGGTGACGAGGTGTCGTACGATTTGTGAGCTGCCTACGGGGGCGACCAGAATTTCCGAAGAAAAGGTGGTCGCCCCATAAGGCGGCTGTTAGCGGTTTACCCGATGTTCCGAGTGGTCCACCTGGCGAGCGAGTTCCATCGCACTGACGACAGGCTTGTTCATCAGCGCCTCTGTGGTGAAGTGCTCGTCTTCGGAAGTCTTCGGCACCGGTCGCTTCAGCGAAGCAAGTGCTCGCTTCGCGTCTGGCGTAAGCTTCGGTTCCGGTAACGGCTTTGAATCTGCCATCGTATAACTCCTCTAGTCGCGTGTTGGCGGCGTTGCCAACAACAGATACTTATTATACCTCACATCATCATTACAATCGACCTATTCGCGATAAACGAGAAGGGGAGTATTGACTTGCTTACCCTTCTAGAGTATACTAACTCACGACATACCAAAGACAGTAGCTGTACTAGGATAGAAGGCGTAAAAACCGTAAACCGACCACTTAATTTGCTACCGAGGATACGATGCAACACATCATTTCTAATAAGTCTTTGGCAATGCGAGGTCCAACGACTTATTTTTTATTTCTAGGAACTCTCGACAAACATTGCCAATTGTCGTTACTTAACAACTCGGTCAAATATATTAACCAAGGAGATTTTTATGGCAATTAGTCGCGATAAAAAGAACGAATTGGTTGCTGATATGAGCCAACTACTGGCTAGCTCAAAAACAACAGTTTTTGCAGCTTACCAAGGTTTGAGCGTTAAAGATATCCAAGTACTCCGTGCGAAAGCTCGTGAGAGTGGTGTTGTTATCCGAGTCATCAAGAACCGTTTGGTTCGTGTTGTACTTGAAGGCAACCCTACTTACAAGGACGTTGATACATCAAGCCTTACCGGTCAGTTACTTTATGCTTTAAGTGCTGAAGACGAAGTTGCACCTGCTAAAATCCTTAGTGATTTTGCAAAGACCAACTCTGCTTTAGTTATTGCTGGTGGTTTTTCTGGCGAAGGCGCTCTATTGAGTGCTGACGAAGTTAAAGCCCTTGCATCACTTCCAAGCAAGAGTCAGCTCATCGCAGAAGTTATTGCTCAACTGCTTTCACCTGTTCACGACGTTACCAATGCGCTTTCGGGCAACTTGCACGCGCTGTTGGATGGTGTTGAAGCTAAAGCAACCAGTTAATTTTTGAACAAACCCGGGTGTAAAAACCCAATTATTACCAATAACCCGATAGGAGGCCATTATGGCTGATTTAAAGAAATTCGCTGAGACTCTCGTTAGTCTTACTGTTCTTGAAGTAAACGAACTCAAGACAATCCTAAAAGATGAATACAACATCGAACCAGCTGCTGCTGCAGTAGCTGTTGCAGGTCCTGCAGCTGAAGCTGCTCCTGCTGAAGACGCTAAAAGCGACTTCAACATCATCCTTAAAGATGCTGGTGCACAAAAAGTAGCTGTTATTAAGGCTGTTAAAGACATTACTGGTCTTGGTCTTGGTGAAGCTAAAGCTTTGGTTGACGGTGTTCCATCAACAATCAAAGAAAAAGTTCCAGCTGAAGAAGCTGAAGCTGCTAAGAAGCAACTCGAAGAAGCTGGTGCTTCAGTAGAGCTTAACTAATCTATATTTGACCGTTTTGTAAGTTATAAAAAATCACCCCAAACCAGGGGTGATTTTTTATTTTTACAATGCTTTTATTACGTTTATGCTCTATAATAGAAAGTAATGTTAAATCTTAAAACTCATACACGTGCAACCGGGAATAAAACCGGCTTTACAATCGTTGAACTTCTAATTGTGGTGGTAGTGATTGCCATCCTCGCGTCCATTACTATCGTTTCTTATAACGGTATTATTAACCGTGCGCACCAATCGAAACTTATTTCAGATGTAGCGTCTGCAGGAATGCTTATGAGCGTTGATCAATCTTCAAGTGGAATCTATCCAGCAACTCGTGCAGAAGTGAATAACGGGAAGGGTCTTAATAATGATGCGGATATTACCTACACCTTCCACAGTGCACCAACTACATTTTGTATTACTGGTATTTCAACGCACCCTGGTATAAAGAATTATTACGTATCGAATAAGAATCTTAGCCCACTCGAAGGTACCTGCCCGGAAGACTTAGGTGCGCAGGTAGCGACATTAGCTGGTAACGGCACGTCCGGCTACGCGAACGGTGTTGGTACAGCTGCAATACTAGCTGGACCTGTCGGTATTACTTCTGACCCAACTGGGAATATCTACTTTACAGATGCTGGCGGTTCACGAATCCGCATGGTCACAACAACGGGTACAGTAAGCACACTCGCAGGTGCTGGCGGATCTTCATACGCTGAAGGTACTGGAACAAGTGCGTTATTTAACTGGCCACAATCAATTACTATTGGCGCAGCTGGCTTGCTTTATGTCACCGATACAAACAATCACCGTATTCGAAGTGTTACAACCGGTGGTATATCGGCCTTCGTTGCTGGTGGTGCTGCAGCAGCTGATGCACCAAGTACAACTGGTTCTGCTACTGGTAGTGCAGCCGGGTTCCGAGTTGCTCGCGGTATTGTCTATAGTCCAACAGCCAACCTTATCTACGTTGCCGACTCCGAGAACAATAAAATACGTAGTGTTACACCTGGTGGAGTTTCCACAACATTAGCTGGCCAGGTAAGCGGTGGTTTAGTAAATGCAACGGGGACTGCTGCTAAATTCAACTACCCTCAAGGTCTCGCTATTGATTCTTCTGGAAACATTATCGTTGCTGACACTCGTAGCCACACCATTCGCAAAGTCACCCCAGGGGGCGTAGTTACACAAATTGCCGGTGGTGGTACAACAACATTTGGCCAAGCAGGGTATTTTGACGCAAATGGTTCAACAGCTCGATTTAACGGGCCTATGGCTGTAGCAATCGATTCAGCTGGTGTTATATATGTTGCCGACACTGGCAACCAACGTATTCGTAAAATTGCTACCAACGGTGATGTAACAACAGTTGCCGGCAACGGTACAGCAGGCTTTCAAGATGGACTTGGTACTGAAGCAATGTTTAGCAGCCCACAAGGTATTGCTATTGGTAGCGACGGACGCCTTTATATTACAGACACAACCAATAACCGTCTCCGTGTCATTACTAACTTTTAATAGCTAAACATTTTTAACAACGCTTTCACTCTCTCATCTGTTAATGATGTGGAAAACAAACAAAATAGGACTCTTGCAAAGGAGTCCTATTTTTGTATGCACGTTCTTATTTATACAACGCACTTGGATAGCCAAACCCGTAGAACAACTTAGTTATTCATTACAGCTAGTCGCAAGCTTATGGTTGCGGAGTAGCGTACTTCACAATTGAACCGGTACGAGTAACACGAATAGTGCCTTGTTGGACGATATCACGTCCTGCAATAAGCCTATTGCCCTTTAGAGTGACTTGTATAGTTGAGGCTTTATCAATCGCCACCTGACGCAGCGTAGCGTCGGTGTTCTCAGTATCAGCTGCCTTAACAGTATCAGATGCAGAGAGGTAGTAATCAACATTGAAGTTAGCAAGCTCAACGCCCTTAAGTACCACTTCATCTTCAACCTTACAAAGGCTTGGGTTGGTCGACATACGTGACAATGCACAATTTGGCTGCTGCCAAGCCGTAACGCCAGGGCAGGGCTTAGAAGCGTAGGTACTAGTAACGACAGTGCGGCGCCACAGAGTAGAGTTCTTCACAAAGTACACAATGTTATTTGTCATTACTTGGTTCTGAACAATGCTTGCATCGCCACAGGCAAACGGCGTACCTGGAAGATACACCAAGTTTCGCGTCGAGACTGCTGGGTTTGCATCCGTAAAGAAAGAGTTAAGGATAATCGCATCATTGCCAGCAGATGAAATACTGACAAATTTTTGCGTCCCTTCATCGGCACCTTGTGGGGATGTAATATTAAAGTTATTCGTCGAAAGATACGCACCGCTGGCTTGGACATCGGTTTCAATACGGTCGAGCGCTTCTTGAACATCATTAATAAGTTGCGCACGGGCACCCTCAGCAAGCGATTCACCGGTAAGGGTAACGATGGCCACTATCAGTGTACCGATAATGATAATAAGCATCGGAGCAACGACCATCATTTCAACGAGCGTAAAGCCTCGTGATTTATTGCGCTGAAGCATAGACTTCATGGTAAACATTACGTTGAACTCCTCCTTCTTTATATATAACCGTTACTTTTACGAGCGACAGTAGGGTTGCGGCGCTATTTGGACAGGTAATATTCACGGTCACAGTTGGCGCTGCAAGTGTTTCAGCAGATGCACCTGTGACGACCACGTTATTCACGGGCGTTGTCACAACGCAGGGGTTTGTAACCGTTGCTTCATATCTTCTCATATACTCAAAGGCGATATTATCAGCCTGTGCGCGGTGGCGGGCAATTGAACTGCTATTCACAATTGCTCCATAGAGGGTGTACCCAATTGAAAGGAACAGCAGAGCTATGAACATTGTCACCAGCAATTCAATCGCACTAAAGCCTTTTTTTGATTCATTTGTTTTTGACATAAAGATACCCATTTTAATACAACACAATCGGTCGGTTATTTACGTACTGGCGAATAAGCGGAGTAGAACTATTAGTTGTCGTACCATCACCTAACTGGCCGTTCGCGTTATTACCAACAGTATAAATTTTACCTTCGTCAGTCAAAATAACAGTCGAGCCAAAACCTGTTTGGACGGTTTGCGCACGGACACCAGCAGGGAAGGTCATTTGGACTGGTGTAGATACAGGAGCGCCGTTCGTCGTACCGTTACCGAGCTGCCCCTGGTGGTTTGCACCGGCTCCGTACACACTGCCATCATCAAGTACGACAAAAGTATTCGTATAAGTCAGGGAAGTATCCGCACCTAACTTCGTCGTGTAGAAGCTTGTCGCTGTTCGACCAGCAGGCAAGATAAACTGTTGAATTTTCGGGTTATTCTTCATGATACTTCCAGAACCCAGTTGTCCAGCAAGGTTTGACCCGTACCCCCACACCGTGCCGTCAGTCATCATAAATAAGGTCGTCGCTTGGTCTGTCGTAATGTGCGATACAACGCCATGGCCAGCAGGTAGTACTACTTTTGTTGGGTTCAGGTTAGGCAAGAGTGACCAGGTTTGAGCGGCATACCCAACAGTAGCGTTGCAGGCGTTAATGGTCAATGCGTTTCCGTTTGTTGTTGAGTTACCCGGGTTTTCAAGACACTTACCACTTGCTGGGTTTTGAAATTTACCACTATCAACCATGTTCCATTTTTGGCTTGTGGCGTTCGTATCGCACTGCGCAAGCTTAATTGGGTTACCGTTCGTAGTGACGCCATTATTGTTGGTAAGACAGGCAGAAGTGGTGCTTGTAGGCCGTACCCTTAACATGCCATCTTCCGTCCATTCGATGAGCTGCGTAGACGAGTTACCACAGTCCGATATGGTTATTGAAGTACCGGTAACAATTGTATTACCTGGGTTAGTAATACATTTACCGGAGGTTGCTTGGATTGGGCTGGCCGTACCTACCTGACCGTACAGGTTTCGTCCGCTTGCCCATACATTCCCTTGATCATCTAGGACCCAGGTCGTATCACCATCGAAAGCAACCTGGGTTGCTTTTGGCTGACCACTATTTCCAAGCGTAGAAAATTGCACTGGCGTCGCAGAGTCGACTGTCGTACCAGTACCTAGCTGCCCAAAATCATTCTCACCCCAACCATATACTCGGCCACCCTGCATGCGCACAAACCCACTTGCGCGATCAGTTGTGATATTTGTCGACTGTACGAAGTCGCTGGTTTGAACCGGCAACGTATTTAAGTCAGACAAGTTAACCGCAGGAAGCGCCACGCGCTTATAAGATGTTTGGTTTGAACAACCACTAATAGTGTACGTATAGCCTAATACACCGGATGCACAGGCCCCGGCAGAATAGACATTATTATCATTACCAATGACAAAGGTATAGTTTGAACCAGGCGAAACGTATACGGCCTGGACTCCTGCAGGCAAATTAAATTTAACCGGTGTGGATTGAGTCGTTGCTGTAGCGGCATTCCCTAGCTGACCCGAACTGTTTAAACCAGCACCGTACAACTGCCCATCAGAAGTAATAGCAAACATATTAAACCCACCCGACAAGAAGTTCGTATATAACTTAGACGCCCTTAAGGTGCTTGGTAGCTTATACGACTGAGGGGTTGTCGAGTTAGTAGTATTCGCATTCCCTAATTGGCCGTTACCGTTATATCCAACTGAGGTTACGTTACCTTGAGGGTCAATAACACCGAAGAATGCACCAGATGATTGATAGCCGAATGCGACGCTTTCAAAACTGGCCTGCACAGAAATGGATGCATAGCTTGATTCGGTATATGTTCGCCACACAGCGCCGCTTGACTGACGTACTCGCTCAGCGGTTGCAGTGACTGTAAGCTTCTGTACACCGTTCGCTAGGGTTGTTGGCGGAGCGACGGTGAAACTCGACCTAATTCCTTCTGTCGTATCCTCGTGAACATAGGGAGATAACGAACCTTGCACCGCACCAGCACAGTTTGTATTTGGTTTTAAGGGGTCGGTTGTCCAGCTAGCTACGTAGTTGTTTGCGCGCAAACATGCCTTTGCCATAACAAGGCCACTTTGGGCAGCACTTTTGGCGTAACGGTCGTAGTGTGAGCTATCAAGTGAAGCAACCACGCCATTCTGTACAGACGCGAGGGTTACTGTCAGAACTGCGAGCATGACAGTAGATGCGATAAGCACCGTAGGGAGTGCGAACGCTTTATGAGATCCACCAAAAGACCATTGACGAAGTAATTTTATCTTCATAATAGTTATACTTATCTTAGCGAATTAAAGGTAAAAACACTAGCACTAAATAAGTGTGCAGCGATGCGTATCTCCATCTCTCAAACTGTACAAATTGCGGTTTTTGTGGTATAATGCAGATAAGTGCTTTTCATTCGCAAGTCTATACCCTAAGGAGGTGAGTCAGTTGGCTCCAAGCAAACCCAAAGTTGAAGATGAAGTCGAAGACTGCGAGAAGTGCCACGGCAGCAAACGTTGTCCAAGCTGTGGCGGGAAACCGCCCTACTGCGTACGATGCAAGCTGATCGATGGCGACTGCATGTTCTGCAAAGGAACAGGTAAGCAACCAAAGCGCTAGCAACCCACCCACGCAATAAGTTGAACCTACAGGCCAGGCCTGACCACTCGGTTCCTTATTACAGGGGTGGGTTTAACTTTTTATCAAGCACGAACGGTATTGCTTTATTTTCAATTATGTGCTATAGTTAGCCACTGTGTGCATTTTTGTTTTGGCTTAAAAACCCATGATAATTGCATATGTAACAAGTGAGTAAACCTGTAATGGGGGAATTCCTTAATTAACATCATTACATTAGATTAGTTCAAAACATTTCGCATCAAGCCACGCACCACCATCGAGGGGAAACCAATGAAAAACCTGCCCATCCGTATCGGCGCCATCGTCACCGTTGCCGGAGTTGCCGCACTCACATTCGTGGGTGGAGTAGCACCGGCCAGCGCAGCGACCGCCGCGACCGCGCAGTGCGTCATCGAGCCGTTCCACACGAACGTCGTGCATCACGACGACATGTGGCGCATCGACACGACCACCGTACCCGGCAAGGATGCCGTCGTTTACGACGAGCAGCGTTGGAGCAAGCTTGTTCCGGCCGTCGAGGAGGTCTCGTTCAACGAGACCAAGTACGAGCGAGTCATCCCCGGCAACGAGGAAGTCTCGCACATGCAGTGGCTCTACAAGTGGTTCGTCCCTGGCAACAAGGAAGAATCGCACAAGGAGTACCGCTACTTCCACAAGGTCCCGGCAGTCGCCGAGATCTCGCACCTGGAACAGAAGTTCTCACGAACCGTCGAAGGTGTGAAGGAAGTCTCCCACAAGGAGTACCGCTTCACTCGCGAGAACCCCGGCAAGGCGGAAACGTTCCACCAGGAACAGCAGTTCACCCGCAACATTCCAGGTCAGGCTGAAAAGTCTCACCAGGAGTACAAGTACCAGCAGTCCGTCACCCAGTACCGCTTCCGCGACCGCGTGGAGCGCCCCGACAACACCGTTGAACGCAAGTTCATCAAGGGCTACGACTTCGTCGATGGCGGCACAACCCGTGTCGGCAACAAGACGGTCGCAGGCCACTGGGTCGTCAGCGCAGGCTGGCACTCCATTCCCGACTCGATCATCAACGTCGTGTGGGGAAGCGGTGGAGTTCCTCCGCAGTACCTGGGAGGCAGCGAGACGAACCCGAAGGGGAACGTCAACCTGTCGACCTACGGCGGACCGAACGTCAACTCGCCGTACTACGCCAGCCTCGTCACCATCGACGGTGGCTACACCGACTACGGTCCGTGGTCCGACTGGACGACGACCAACCCCGGTGCAGACACCGCTACTCGTGACGCCGAGAGCCAGACCATCGTCACCCCCTACAAGGGCGGCGCATGGACCACGGACACCCCTGGTGCCCCGTGGGTCAAGGTCGACGAGAAGAAGACGATCGACGTTCCGGCAGTCACTGCTCGGACGGAGTACCTGAAGGCGGACGGCACAGCTTCAACCAATTCGGCAGACGCCGGATGGTTCCAGCAGACGTCGTTCGACTCGTGGACGAAGTTCGGCGCCTCCAAGACGGTGTCGAACAACGACTACGTCGCTCCGTTCGTCGAGTTCCGCAAGGCCGATGGCACCCCGACCACGGACGTAGCGCAAGCTGCGTACACGCCGGAGTCATCGTTCCCTGGCTGGAACCAGTACGGAACTCCCAAGGTGGTGGTTACCGTTGAGGCAACCCCCGACTACAAGGAGTACCGCACTGCAGACGGCTCGGCTTCGCTCAACGAAGCCGACGCTGCTCTGTTCGAAGAGACGTCGTTCCCCGGCTGGGTCAAGTTCGGCGAATCCGAGAAGGTCGTCGTGAAAGAGGCAGTCGCCGGTTTCACGGAGTTCCTGAAGGAAGACGGCACCACTTCGCTCAACTCGGCAGACGCCGGGTGGTTCGAAGAGGAGTCGTTCCCCGAATGGGAGCGGTTCGGCGACTCGAAGACTGAGGTAACTCAGGAAGCGACACCGGACCAGACCTTCTACCTCACCAAGGACGCCCAGGGCAACCTGGGGCAGACCACGGTGAAGTCGGAAGCCAGCCTGTTCACCAACGACGACGCGGCGGTCGACTCCAAGTGGGTCAAGATCGACGAAGAGAAGAAGGTGACGCAGGAGGCCACGGAAGACAAGACCGTCTACCTCACCCAGACCGACGAAGGCGTCTTCGGAGAATCCGAAGACATCGACGACGCAACCTGGATTTCCGAGGAGGACACGACCGTCGACCTGGCCATCTGGCAGCAGATGGTGGACAAGCACGGCGACCCGCTGGTCAACAAGCACATCACGACGGAAGCAGAACCGGGTTACACCGTGTTCTTCAACCCGACCGGTGAGCCGACCCGCGAGCTGGGCGAGTCCAACTGGACCAAGATGACGCCGGAAGGATGGAAGTTCGTCGACAGCCGCACGGTTGAAGAAACGAAGGCCATTCCGCCGCTCGTCAACGAGGTCAAGGTCCTGGACAAGGCCGCGTACGACGAGAAGATCGACGTCGCCGCCAAGTACGGCCCTTGCGCTTCGCAGTCCCTTGCGAGCACCGGTGGAGAAATCCCCTGGGGTCCCGCTGGCTTTGCAGCCGTCGCGATTGCGCTTGGCCTCGGCCTCGCCATCCGCGCACGTCACCGCAAGGTCGGTCCGGCGAACTAGCCTGATGTAATACTCGGGTGGCCCCGGCAATAGAACATGACATCCAGTCGTGACGCTATTGCCGGGCCATCCGGTATCACCAAAATAGCTTTTTATTCATGAAATAAAAGTCTGCTTTAGCGATATCAACCTAAAATTATATTCAGAGGCCGCCAAGAGGCCATTTCTTGACATTGTTTCTTGTACTTGATATAAGTAAACTAATACTATTTTCAAAACACATACAGATAAGGATGCGAGCCAATGTCTGAATTACCAGAAAAACAAGCCAAGCGTCTACATGCGCTTATTCAAGAGGCTGAAACCAATCTGGCAGCCGCAAAAGAACTGCTCATCAGCATCATCGGCGATGATGGCACTATTATTACCCCACGAAGTGGCACTAACGAAGAAGTTGGTGGCAAAATCGTTGAAGGTATCTTTGATGGTCAAAAAATGGCTGGCCCAGATGGCAAGGAATACCCAATTCCAGCTAACTACGCAAGTAAATCTAAACTCGTTGAAGGCGATATTCTAAAACTGACTATTGCTGATGACGGTACATTCATTTACAAGCAAATCAACCCAGTAGAACGTCACCAAGTTATCGGTACACTTGTACTTCACGACGGTGCGTACTACGTCGAAGCAAACGGACACGAATACCGTATCCTTCTTGCGAGCGTGACATACTTCCGTATTAACGTTGGCGACCAGGTAACAATTATCGTTCCAGCTGAGAACCCAGAAGCTACTTGGGCAGCAGTCGAAGCAGCGCTTTAACACCGCTTACAATTTAAAACATGAGCCTCATAGACATATGAGGCTTTTTGTACTATAACTATAGTATGAATTTCGGACGCTCAAGCGAGAAGAATCGAACAGAACCCAACGAAGCACAACGTCGTCGTTCTACTGATGATGTCCTCAACCAAACCTTAGAAATTGCCAACATGCCAGAAGTTCAAGATGCGCTTGAACGGCTTGGCATGGGCCGTCTCCCGCATGTACTCGATAAGATGTATGTTCCAAGTGTCGAAAACGGCACAATAAATGCCAATAAGGGCAAAAACTTTATTCCTCTCGTAAGTATTTATCCTCATGAAACCTTATTACTCGATAATAGCCCGGTATCATTAATGGCTGGGCGTCAAGAAGCCGCTGGTATGACACTCGCACGTCCTCAACCACTTGTTGCGCTTGCTCAATCAAATGCGAATAGTCCAACAGCACCCCTTACAACCATCCACGAAGGTGCCCATGTTCATCAAAATAAGTACAATACCGTCAACCAAGCTGCGTACGAGCGATACCGAAACCTTGGAAGCCCTAAAGAAGTTGAAGCGCTAAACGTTGAGGCAGTTGTTGCCGATGTTTTAATAGCGTCACGTAAGAGCCGTTGGTACGGAAACCCACGCATTCTTACACCTCTTTCAGCGCAGATTCGTTCTAAACCACCGGTCATTCCATACCCTCGACCTGGTTCTTATTAGCTTGCGATTTCAAACCACAAGCGCTACACTACGTACATCACAAAGGTGAAATAAACAAAGTTTTAAAAGTGTAAAAAGTACGGCAGTATACCGCAGCGAACGCGGGTATAATTGCTATAGAAATAGGGGAATTAGGTGTCACAAGCATTGTATCGAAAATATCGAAGTAAATCATTGGCTGATGTCGTTGGCCAAGATCACATTACTGATATTCTTTCTCGCGCTCTAAAAAGTGACCGTATTGCCCATGCATACCTATTAACCGGGCCGCGTGGCGTTGGTAAAACGAGCATTGCCCGTATTCTTGCCCACGAAATTAACCAATTGCCATACAGTGACGATTCTACTCACTTAGACATTATTGAAATCGATGCCGCCAGCAACAACGGTGTTGAAGATGTGCGTTCACTTCGCGAAAAGGTGCAAGTAGCACCAACTTCAGCTGCGAAAAAAGTGTACATTATTGACGAAGTCCACATGCTCACCAAGCCTGCTTTTAATGCACTTTTGAAAACCCTCGAGGAACCACCGGCGCACGTTGTGTTCATTCTTGCCACAACTGATGTCGAGAAAATCCCTGCAACTATTGTTAGCCGTACGCAACGGTTTGGTTTCCGTGCAATTAGTCCCGTTGATGCCGTCAAACACCTCAAGCACATTGCCAGCGAAGAAAATATTAAAGTAGATGAAGCAGCCCTGCAACTTATTGCCGAGCGTGGCGATGGTTCATTCCGTGATAGCATTAGCTTACTTGACCAACTATCAAGCCTGGCCGATGAGCAGCAAGGTATTACTGTTGAACTTATTGAAATCTCACTCGGCCTTGCACCAGCTACCGTCGTTGATGAACTATTAACTTCTGTTGAAAAGCACGATGTCACCGCAATTGCGAAACTACTCGACCAAACTTCAGCCAGCGGTATTAGCGCAACAACTGTTACTGACCAGCTCATTCACATGCTTCGCACCGGCGCAGTAGAGAAGCCGCAGTTGCTACCGCTTCTTGACGCGCTCTTAGACGTATCGAAATCAAGCCAACCTGCAATGAAATTACTAAGTGTACTCGGCACCTTTGCTATTCAAACGAAACCACCAAAAACTGCAGCACTCGCTGCGCCAGTATTAGAAGTGACTGCGACAATCGAAGAGTTGTCTCGACAAGCAACAAAGAAACATCCGCATATCGAACCAGTTGGTGAAGTCATAGCCGAACCAGTAAACATTGTTGCAGAAGTTGAAGCAGTCATCGAAACTGTTGTTTCAACTCCTGAAGTGGAAGTTGTCGCTGAAGTCATAGAATCGAAACCCGTTACAAGAAGCGCCGACAACGATGGTACTTTCAACTGGGCAGGCCTTATTGCTGAAGCTCGCAAAGCTAACGTCGCTCTTTATAGCGTATTAAACAAATGTGGCTACGAAGTGAACGGCGACGAGCTTACTATCTTCACCGTCAACGCATTCTACAAAAAGAAATTAGATGACCCGAAATACAGCTCCCACCTCTTTGAATCAATCAAAGCTCTTGGAGGTTTTCAACCAACCATCCACACAGTACCCACACGTGCGCCTCTGCAAGACTCGCAGGCTGCCTCAATAGCTGATATCATGGGCGGAGGAATAGAGGTGTCGCTGGAATAACAGCGACGTTACCTCATTAATGAGGAGTAGGGGAACATGGCAGACAAGACCGTCCCAGCTGGGAAAATACCACCACAAAATATTGATGCCGAGAAAAGCTTGCTCGGTGCTGTTTTGATTGATGAAGAAACCTTGGCTGATATTACCGAGCATGTGACCCAAAAAGACTTCTACGAAAAACGTCATGGCATGATTTACGACGCAATGATGCGTTTATATGAAAAGCGAAAACCTGTAGACCTTTTGACACTGACCGACGAACTAAAACGTAAAAAAGAACTTGAAGACGTTGGTGGTTCTGCATACCTTACTGAACTAACGAACTACGTACCAACATCTGCCCACGCTGAATCATACGCTGAAATTGTTGCCCAAAAAGCAGTCCGTCGTCGGCTTATCCGTGCCAGTAGCGAAATTTCTGAAATGGGCTTCGACGAAGAAAGTTCGACGCAAGAATTGCTGCAACAAGCTGAACAAGAATTGTTTGCCGTGAGTGACCAATCATTAAAGCAAGACCTCGTAAGTATTGAAACTATTCTTACCGATAGCTTTGACCGCATGGAAGAATTGCACCGCAACAAGGGTCAACTCCGCGGTGTGCGCACTGGGTACCGTGACCTTGATAACATGACCGCCGGTCTACAACGAAGTGACCTTATCATCCTCGCGGCCCGTCCTGCCATGGGTAAGACTACACTCGTAACAAACCTGGCGTATAACGTTGCGACTATTGCGAAACAGTCAGTTCTTTTCTTCAGTCTTGAGATGAGTAAAGAGCAGTTGGTCGACCGTATGTTGGCCGACGCTTCTGGTGTTGATGCTTGGAATATCCGTACCGGAAACTTGAGTGAGGATGATTTCAGCAAACTTTCTGACGCTATGGGTGAAATGGCTGAAGCGCCAATTTATATCGACGATACCCCTGGTGTGAGCGTACTTGAAATGCGCACCAAGGCTCGCCGCGCGGCACATGAAGCACCACTTGGGCTCATCATTATTGACTACTTGCAACTTATGCAAGGTAGCGGCCGTGATAACGGAAACCGTGTGCAAGAAGTCTCGTAAATCTCACGTGGCCTGAAGCTTTTGGCCCGTGAATTGAACGTCCCAGTTATTGCCCTCAGTCAGTTGTCTCGTTCTGTGGAATCTCGAACACCACAAATTCCACAACTATCAGACCTTCGTGAATCAGGATCAATTGAGCAAGATGCCGACATCGTTATGTTCATCTACCGCGAAGCGTACTACAACCCAGATACCGACCGCGAGAATATTACCGACCTCATCATCGCTAAGCACCGTAACGGACCGACCGGAAAAGTTGAGTTGTACTTCCACCCAGAGCGATTGCGATTTATGTCGCTCGACAAAAAGCATAGCGACGAATAGCTCGGCTTCTCGTGATATAATTATCGGAAGACATGGCTACGCTCGATTTATCAAAATATACTATTTATCGCTTCCGATACATCCTTGGGTACACACTCATTGGTTTGCTACTTGCAGGGCTTTTGGTTTTCGTCGGCGTTTATCTTCCAGGCGGTTTGTCTGGTGCAGAAATGAATGCAGTCGTTCGAAGTGCATCGCTCTCATTTAATGATTTAGGCACGCTCGCTGTTCCGAACTTGCCGTACTATGCGTTGCAGTCGCTTATTCTTAACACTTTCGGTATAACCATCTTCACCATCAAACTGCCGTCACTGATTTTGGCATTACTATCAGCTGTTGGCTTTATTCTGCTCTTGCGACGCTGGTTCAAACCAAATATTGCCGTACTTACATCACTTATAGCCATTACTACGGGGCAATTCTTATTTATCGCTCAGCAAGGTGCGCCTGGTATTTTATACGTGTTCTGGCCAGTTGTTCTGCTACTACTTGGAACACAAATCACTCGCGGCAAAAAGTTTCGGCTTCTTTGGAAAGTGCTTTTTGCCATTACAGCGGCGCTCAGTTTATACACTCCATTAAGTGTCTACCCATTAATTGCCATCGCCCTCGCAACTGTACTTCACCCGCATCTACGTAACGCGGTTCGAAAGCTCTCTAAGGTTCGCTTAACCGCAGTTCTTATTGTCTTCCTCGCAGTACTCGCACCGCTGGTATACGGTATCGTCATTAACCCACAACTCGGCCTTACACTACTTGGTGTGCCAAGCACCTTCCCTCCAGATTTCGGCGCAAATGCTATGACGGTATTGAAACAATACTTTGCATTCTGGCTACCGGGTACGACAGCATTGATGACACCGGTATTCGGCCTTGGGTCAGTCATCCTTATCTTGTTGGGTGTCTACCGCGTTATTCGCACACGCGAAACAACCCGTAGTTACTTAATTATCATCTGGATTCTGTGTTTAAGCCCAGTACTTCTCTTTAACCCAGCGTTCACAAGCGTAACGTTCGTGCCATCAATGCTACTACTTGCAGCTGGACTTACGAGCTTGATTGGGTACTGGTACCGATTGTTCCCACTCAACCCATATGCTCGTATTACAGGTTTAATTCCTATTGTCATCTTAGTATTCGCACTCAGTGTGTCAGGCCTTGCTAGGTACGTGTACGGCTACCACTACAGCCCAAACCAAGCCTCGTTGTTCAGTAAAGACCTCGCTTTATTGCCAAGTAACACAAACGAACTTATCGTATCTGCAGATGAAAAAGATTTCTATACTGCCGTTGCTCAATACCGCGAAGGTCTTAGTGTCGTAACACAACCAACGACTGATATGTTTGTCGTAACCCGCGACGCTCGCAAAGCCTTTGATGGATTCGAAGTCAGTAGAATCATCACCAACAGTCACACAAACGACTCAGACAGACTGTACATCTATAAAAAGACAGCACTTTAACGTATAATTTATAAAGAAGTATAAGAGAGACGGAGAAAACGACCATGGCTTTTGACCAAGTAAAAATGTTGAATAAGTTGCGTAAAGCACAAAGTGATTTGAAAAAAGAAATTATCGAAGTAGAAGCTGGTGATGGTGCTGTTGTAGTACAAATCACTGGTGAACTTAAAATTAAGAAAATTAACATCGATCCAAAGCAAGTAGACCTCGACGACATCGCCGAGCTTGAACACTGGATTGAAATTGCCGTTCGTGACGGACTCGCAAAAGCCCAAGAAGTTGCTGCTGAAAAGATGAAGCCACTTATGGGAAGTCTCGGCAACCTAGGACTATAGTTCGTGCCACGCTTGCTACCAGTAGCACTCGAAAAGCTCATTGATGAATTAGGACGTT
>Ga0247812_10000285_pt1 | contig 42704 bp, 37 predicted proteins | sample UWRJL149409B1_FD_178011 | JGI IMG/M metagenome (GOLD analysis project Ga0247812, IMG submission 178011) | Plant litter microbial communities from Arlington Agricultural Research Station in Wisconsin, United States - UWRJ-L149-409B-1 | ecosystem: Environmental > Terrestrial > Plant litter >...
ATGTAACCAGATAATTCATTTGAATTTTGTGAACATGAAGAACTAACACTGATTAATAAAAGCAAGATTGAGATTTTATTTAACATTATTATCTATTAATAAATTGAAAATACACAATAATTATCCACAGGAGAATCCCAAAATCCAGTAATATGAATCGTCCCTCGAACAATAGAAAGGACTTGCCTATTCATTCCTGTGGTTTGAATACTTGCATTTTGAACAAATTCTTCCCAAGATATCAATCCACCGGTTAGTCCTTCAAATCTTGTTCCAACATGTAGAGCCTGGCGAACTTCATCCAGACTATATGTAATATCTTCATAAGATTTTACACGCCAAAGTCCCATAGTATTTTCTACAACATTCCATTCCACGGTTCTTCTAATTAGAGTCCCAGGTATATCCCAAGTAGGTAAAATTCCTGTTTTCCCTCCATAAACTGGAATAATTGAGGCCAGCTCCGCAGGAGTGTAAGTATTCAAAACCATTTGATTTAAAGCATTTGATTCGTTAATATCCATTCTATTTTTTTTAGAAAAATCTTTAACTATATTCTGTTTGTTTTCTGATTTTGCAGCAGTAAATGCATCTAAAAAGTTTTTCGCTTCTGCAGCTGTTATATCGTTCTTTTCTGAACTGTAATTTTCTGAACTATTGTCATCAGAATTGCAAGATACAATGAATGATACCATTATTAGTAACGTTAAAAGCTTTGATTGAAAACTGTTTTTTTTCATAAGTAATTTAATTTATAATAAAACTATTACAAGTCTATGACAAAAAAATTAATTAAACCTGAATATTTACAATTATTTTATAAGAATCATCTTATTTCTAATAAATAACTATAATACACTAATTATTCTATTTTTTTGTTAATTAATGATCTAATATTTTCAGATAATTACATTTATATATGGATTTCCAGATAAGTTTATTAATCACTATTCTGATTCTGATGATGAAGAGCAAAAAGATTCCATCTATTTTTTCCTTTAACTACTTCCATTTCTACATCTATTTTTTTTTGTATTTCCAAACCTTAGCATTGAGTTAAATACATATCGTCCAATTTTATTGTTTCATTACAAATTTTATAGTAAGCGAGTTAGTCAAATTGAATCCCTTCAAATCGTCCAGAAAATTTATAGAAATTTGTCCCGTCGAGGTCACAAACAAGCCAAATGGCGCCAATTGAAGGCAATTGGAGCCATTTTTTTATAATCTCACTTATTTTTATTAGTCTAAAGAGCCGGGCTCCTCAGCAGCCCTAGCCCCGATAGCAGTGGAAATCCTTTTGTGCCGGTGTTCGGCGCAAAAGATTGGAACGGATAGCGGGAAAAAGCTCCAAAAAAATAATATCAAATCTAAAAACTCAGAGATGAACAATAGTCCATATATACAATGTTACACCTACCCACTTGATTACCTAATCGCTATTTTATAAATACAAACCATTATTCTGAAAAAAAATATCACTATCCTTTTTATATTTGACAAAGTACCAAGCACAAAAGCATAACCGCGAACAAAAACATCAATACCGCCCAAACTGCCCCCGCCCCTCCTTTAAAAAAGCAACAGCAATAATCCAATCCAAAAAATAAAACAACAACTTCCCATACAACCAAAAATTACGATCATGATCACCGTAATTCCCAAAACCCGATCAAAGACCCAAAAACCATAGCCAAAAACACCCAGCCCCTATGACCCGCTGAACCCTTATAAGGAACCCCAAAGCGGCCCCAAAGACATAAGGGGGAAGGACATAGAAAAGGACCTTATAGAGAATGACCCTTTAAAGGGGTCTAAAACGGATAGGAATACCCAGAGGAGCGATGAGCCTGAAAGCGATTCCTTAGCGACCATAGAACCCGAAAAGGACGATCCGGTAAGGAAGGAATTCGAAATTGGCCAGCCTGGAAATGAGGAGCTAAAAGACGATGGTCATGCCAAACCAATCAAGCTTTTGTCTGCACCCCGCCCTAATTAAAAGTACTAAAGAATAAAAAATGTAAATTAGCCAATATTTACAATAGTGTCATACTTAAGATGGGTTACATATTATGAAATGGATTACAAGGGAAAGACCTAAAATAGACCGTATTGCCTGCCCGTGGCTGATAAAAAAATTTGTCGACAAGCAGGCTGAATTTATCTATGTCCCATATAGTGAGGTACTGGTGAAGGCCAAAGAACTGGAGGCTATTGCTTTTGATATTCCTGATGTCGAATATACTCACTATGATGAAAAATGTACTTTTGATTATATCGTTAAAAAACATAAAATTGAAGATCCTGCCATACTAATTATTGCAGAAATTGTTCGTGGAGCAGACACAGACAGACATGACATTGCAAAAGAATCATCCGGGCTTTGGGCAATTTCAGCCGGGCTTTCTTATAATATCACTGATGATCATAAACTACTGGAAAGCGGAATGGTCATTTATGACGCGCTCTACAGCTGGGCGACGCATCTGCACAAGCAAAACCATCTTCAAAACAGTCCTTTTGAGAATCTCCTGCATGAGGTTTACAATAAATTTTTAAACGAAAAAAAATCAAATAAAAAAACACCTTCCTGGGTAAAGGAACTTAAAGAAATTATTCAGGATCAGATTGACACCCAGTTTACCTTCGATTTAAAACAAATTTCAAATGATCTTGAATTAAACCCATCTTATTTGTCCAGAGAGTTCTCCAAGTATTTTGAAGACCTGAATTTTGGGGATTATATTCGAAAACTGCGAATTGAAAAAGCAATTCATCTTATTGAAAATTCGTCCTATACACTCACTGAAATAGCCTACATGACCGGCTTTTCAGACCAAAGTCATTTTACAAGGATTTTCAAGCTTCAGACTGGGAAAAATCCATCCTCATACCGAAAAAAAACACAAAAAAGTAAACCAGATACAAAAAGTAAATAACCTTCTATTTCTATCGGTTTGGTCTATATAGCTTTGTTGTTCGAAACAAAACTATTCATTGTAATGAAACCAACGCTACTTTTTGCATTGCTGTTTATAAGCACAGCTGTCTTTTCTCAGGAAACCTATCCAAAAATCACAGGATATTTTGGAATTTACCATCCTATTGTTACAACCTCCAGCGAGCAGACCAATTTAAACTTCAGGGATTATTATGCAGTGGGCTTTCCAACGGGAATCAATATCTGGAAAAGCTCCAAAATAGGTTTCTCTTTTGAAATCGTTCCCAATATCAGGGTTCAGGGCGCAAGTGATAAAGTAAGCAATATCGTATTTCATCCAGGGGTTTTAGTGGCTTTGGGAAAAGGCTACACTTTTGCCGGAAGACTGGCTTTTGAAAGTGGGGGCAGATATGGCTTTACGCCCGTTCTGAACAAAACGGTTATAAAAAACAAAAACAGCAGCTACTTCCTGGCTCTACCCCTGCCCGTTCGTTTTGGAAATGATCATCCCGCAACCTTTACTGCCGGTCTGCAATTTGGAATTGCTTTTTAAAAAATCATCTAATGGAAGAAAATCCAAAATACAGCTTAAGATCCCTGGTGCTTTATTTCTTAAAACTGGGCACTATTGGTTTTGGCGGCCCCGTTGCTTTGGTGGGTTACATGCACAAGGATCTGGTAGAAGACAGAAAATGGATTTCAGAAGAACAGTACAGAGAAGGCCTGGCACTGGCACAGTTAGCCCCGGGCCCTTTGGCAGCGCAACTGGGAATCTATCTTGGGTTTGTACATTACCGCATTCTTGGCGCTACACTGGTGGGATTTGCCTTTGTAATGCCTTCTTTTATAATGGTAGTTTTACTGGGCATTGTCTATAAATTGTACGGGGGCTTATCCTGGATACAGGCCGTTTTCTACGGCGTGGGAGCCGCTGTTATTGGAATTATAGCCTTAAGCTCCTATAAGCTTACGCTGAAATCCATTGGTAAATTCAATCTGGAATGCTTTAAATCAAAATGGCTCTTATGGCTGTTTTTCGTCCTGGCTGTAATCATCACATTTCTGACTGAGCAGGAACAGGTATTATTGTTTATTGCCGCAGGTCTATTGTACATGATCATCAAAGCGCCCCCTAAATGGTGGAATGGGAAAACCGTAAATTCAATAGTTTTATTGCAGGCTGCATTTTGGAACTATGAAAGCACAACGCTCACAAAAATTGCCGTTTTCTTTGCCAAAGCCGGGACTTTTGTTTTTGGCAGCGGACTGGCAATCGTTCCGTTTCTGCATTCGGGTGTGGTTATCGAAAACCAATGGCTGACCGAGCAGCAATTTCTGGATTCAGTGGCAGTAGCGATGATCACGCCAGGTCCTGTTGTAATCACCGTCGGGTTCATAGGTTATCTGGTCAACGGGTTCCTTGGCGCATTAGTGGCGGCGCTGGCAACATTTCTGCCTTGTTATCTCTTTACAATTGCAATGGCACCATCATTTAAAAAAATTGCACAAAATAAACCAGTCAAAGCATTTGTAGATGGTATCACGGCAGCAGTTGTAGGTGCGTTAGTGGGATCAGTGATCGTAATTGCAAGAAGAAGCATTTTTGATATCCCAACTCTGCTTATTGCTTTTTCAAGTATTTTAGCTTTGATATATATAAAGAAAATTCAGGAACCGTATATTATTGTTATAGCCGCTATTTTAGGTATTATAATAAAATCAGTAATAATATGAACAGAAGACTTTTTAAAATCGGTGCGCCAATTGAAGGCAATTAGCGCCTTATTTTACTTAAAGAACTTTTAATCTGTATATTAGTGAATTTTTTATTTTCGTTTCATCGTTATAAGACATAAAAACCAGAAAAATATTTTATTTATTGCAGCGCTTATAAATTAGAAATACAATAATTGGCTTCAAATCTACTTTCTCCAAAACAAAACAAGGCTCTCGAGCAGCCCTAGCCCCGATAGAAGTGGAAATCCTTTTGTGCCGGGGTTCGGCACAAAAGATTGCAACGGATAGCGGGAAAAAGCTCCTAAAAAAATTTAAACATAAAAGATCATTCGATAGACAATTGACCCGGAGTTAACGGAAAAAGCTCCAAAAAAACAATATCAAACCAAAAAAGATACAACCAAAAATTCGACAAGCACCACCGTAATTCCCAAAACCAAATCAAAGACCCAAAACACGCAGCCAAAAACACCCGGCCCCTATAACCCGCAGAACCCTTATAAGGAACCCCAAAGCGGCCCCAAAGACATAACGGGCAAGGACATCCAAAAAGACCTTATAGAGAATAACCCTTTAAAGGGGTATTAAAAAAAAAGAGCCAATGACTTAAAAATAAGTCAATTGGCCCTTTCCATGAAACAGTTACTAAATTACAAAAATAAAACGGTATTGCAGGGGCTTAAAAATCTTTAGTTTTAAAAAAAACAATATCCTTAAGGGTTTAAGGTTTTAAATCAACCGTACCTTTTATTTAATCAGCCACCATTATACCTATTATTTCCTTACTGCATTTTGCTGCTGGGAACGGATCATCTTGATCTGGTCCTTAACGTTCTCACTTATTGCATTAATGGAGAAACTCGCCGGGTCCTGGCTTGGGGGATAGGTAACAAAGGATTCCAAAAACACGGCCCCTTTCTGAATACCTTCAGCGACTATATACATTTTTGTCCCCCACCATTTCTCGTATACAAAAGAGGTAATATCTGCCCTCTCATAGGGATCCATACGAAGGTTGAATAGTTTAGGAACGCGAAGCGGGGTGAACGGATTGGCCCATATACCAAAACCGCCCTGGGTTCTCTGCTCCTGAAAAACGATCTTCCAGTCGTTCATCCTCATCGATACAAGCTCCGCATCATCATTGAAATAATAAAATTCGCTTCGTGCCGATTTTGGCTGCGCACCGGTCAGGTACGGCAATTGGTTAAAACCGTCCAGATGCACTTTGAAAGTGGTGCCCTGTGATTTATAACTGGTCAACAGTTTTTCCTTTATGGCAGGCTCTCCGGCCGCTGCCAGCACTGTGGGGAACCAATCAAGCCCTGAGAGGATTTCATTGGATATCTTTCCGGCAGGAACATGCCCGGGCCAGCGCACAAAGGCAGGCACACGAAACGCGCCTTCCCAGTTGGAATCTTTCTCGCTCCTGAAAGGTGACATCGCCGCATCAGGCCAGCTGAACATGTTGGGCCCGTTATCGGTTGTATAGATCACAATGGTATTCTCTGCAATTCCAAGATCATCAAGCGCTTTTAATATCAGCCCTACATCGGTGTCGTGCTCCAGCATACCATCGGCATATTCGTTATCGGGCATACCGCTTTTCCCGCGCAGTGATTCGCGAACGTGCGTAAAGGCATGCATCCTGGTAGCATTCATCCAGCAGAAAAAAGGCTTCCCGGCAGTGTTCTGTCTTTTAATAAAATCAATTGCCGCGGCAAAAGTCTCATCATCTATGGTCTCCATCCGCTTTTTGGTCAGGGGCCCGGAATCTTCAATGGTTTGTTTGCCCACCCTTCCAAAACGCGGATCAACTGTAGGATCATCCTTGTCTGTAGCTTTACATTTCAACACTCCCCTTACCATATAGGATTTCACAAATGCCGAATCCTTGTAAGGATAACTAGGATCTTCGGGCTCTTCCTCGGCATTAAGGTGGTAGAGGTTTCCGAAGAACTCGTCAAAACCATGAACGGTCGGCAGGTACTTGTTGAGGTCCCCCAAATGGTTTTTCCCGAATTGTGCTGTGGCATATCCCAAAGGTTTGAGCGCCTGCGCGATAGTGATGTCACGGGCCTGCAGTCCAATTGGCGCGCCCGGCATACCCACCTTGGAAAGGCCTGTGCGATAACAGCTCTGTCCGGTAATAAGTGTTGAACGTCCGGCCGTACAGCTGTTTTCGGCATAATAGTCGGTAAACATAGTACCTTCTTTTCCCAGACGATCAATGTTTGGGGTCTGGTAACCTACCAGTCCGTGGGTATAGGCGCTGATATTGGACTGCCCGATATCATCGCCGAATATGATTAAAATGTTTGGCTTCTTGGCCGTTTGTGCCTTGAGCAGCTGGGGATTAATTATTCCAGCGGCCAAAGCTGCAATTGCAACAATTTTTCTGCAATTTTTTATTGTTTTATCTAATTTCATAAAGTGGAGCTTTATTGTTAATAATTGAAATGTAATGTGTCTGCGATATTATTTATTATTATTTATTCTCCGGCCAGTAACCAAGGATCCATGGACAAGAATGGTATCCAGAGCTAATTTTCTTATCAGCTGTGCCGCTGTGGACATATTTGCATAGCCTGATTAAAACACAGTCAATTATTTATCTGCAAAAATTTTTTTCCAATCCTCTTTTATACTGATCAAATGATATTTGTATTTAGCGGCCGTTTTCAGGGACAGATCATCCTTTTCCTGATAATGGTACTCCCTTATAGAATCGTTATGGTTCACAATCAGTTGAAAAGAAGGATATTTATTCCCTTGCGAATATCTAAGCATGGCAAGATCACCCCCGCCTCCCTCGTTGCCGCAGGCAAATACTGGACGCTGTCCTATATGGAGCTGTATGGCTGAGGGTTTTCCGTCCTTGTCATTAAAATGATCCAGGGCTGGTTCTCTTTTTATAGCATCTTTGTAATCGTCAAATTTATATTTGAATGAAGTTCCGACGACCTGCTCTTTTGGAATCCCATAAAAATCCTCAGATATGGCACGGACCAGCTCTACAGTCCCCCCTGTTACTATATAAGTTTTAAAACCATTCGCGCGCAGATAATCCAAGAGTTCTAATTGCGGCTGATACCGGATTTGTTTTAAGGGAACATTTTTACCCGGATATCGGGCGGCCGAGAAAAATTCTTTGGCACCTGCTTCAAACTCATCTTCGGTCATGCCCGTATGGGTAGCGGCAACCAGTGCGACAAGTGCTTTCTCGCCCCCTTTATCAAAAAAAGATTTGTCTTTTTCGATTACAGCTTTAAAAGGCTGCTTTTGTGCCAACTCGGGTTTTTCCTGTACCATTTTTTTGACCCTGTAAAAAGCAAATAGTTCCTGTACTAAAGGTTTTTCAGCCCATAGCGTTCCATCATTATCAAAGGTCGCAATCCTATTTTCTGCCGGTATAAAATTGGGGCTTCCATTTTTAGTGACTTTTACTACATAAGCTATAATATCGTTTTTTGTTTTTCCATCATTCCAGCTGGGCAGCGGATCTTTATTTCCGACAGTGGTAGCAATGCTATCAGCTCTGCCTACAGTTAGAGTATCATCAGATTTATTTTTACAGGAAATAAGCACAAATAACACAAGTGCTACCAGATTGACTTTTCTAAGCATGATAATTCAGTATTTATAATTGATACAATTCTAAAGAGCTAGTATTTCTTGGAAATTTGACAACCGAAACAATATATATAATATTTTTGTAAGATAACCAAAGCTGCATTTCGGTTTTAAATACATTTATTTTAAAAAAAATATTAAATAATATTTTTTAACAATCTAAAAAACAGAACATTAAAAGTATTAATATAATTTTTAAAATCCTACAAATTTTTTATTAATAATTTAAAAATATTAATCAAGATTTACTAGCATCGATTCACAAGAGAATGACCCAGCAGTCCCTACAAAAGAAATAGAAGATTTACCAAGGTACATCAATAATATAATCATGTATTGCAATGCTATTAATGTGAGTCTATAGGACGAACAAATTTGAGTGACTATACTTTCATTGATTATCTACATATAACATTAAGATTCGAATAATCTTTGGAGAGTATTTGCCTTGGTGTAGAGGAAGAACTTTTCAAATGCAGCTTTATATTATAACCAAAAGAACAATAAAAAGAAAGAGAAGGTATGACGGGCTGTTTGACTCTGGCAAAAAGACTTCGGCATAATGCCTTGAATCAACAGGTATATTTTTTTTTAATTTTTATAGTTCCCATTTTTATTGAACTATAAACTTTACCTTATTATGATTCATTTATAGATTATTTAGTCATATTCGTTACTCTATTCTCAAATACATTTGCATTAATAAATTAATATGCAGATCTTCTTGGCAATGTATGACTTACAATTTTTAACTGACAAAGAAAGAATATGGAAAAGGAAAGGGTTTTAATAAACGATACTAAGGGACTTTTTTTAAAAATGTTTAAAAGAAAATTTAAGCATGAATTTGATTTTTACGAAAACTGCTATTCATCAAAAATCCAGACTGAATCAGACAATTTTGATCGTTTTATATTTGTTGTTTACAACAAGCAAGAATTGATCGAATTTTTAAAATTAGAAAAAAAAGGAACAAATGTTTTAGCATGTTTGTTTGACAAGCAGTTATTTAGTAGTTTGTGCTTTTTGGAAGAAATAAAAAATTTAATTTTACTGGACTCAGCTAAAACCAGAACAGAAATTATCAAAGAATTAAAATCTCATTTTAAAATTACATCTGGTTGTAAATCGACAGCCATTAAAGAGAATTATTTAAATTCCGCTATACCCGAAACACAATTTTATAACTTTTATAAGGCTTTATTTTTTCTTACATAATATCTTTTTATTAATTTAACTATTCTTATCAGAATAGCAAAAAGACAGGACTTTTATTCCTGTCTTTTTTTTGCCTAATATAAACTTTCCTAAGTTTTGTTTTACGCAAAAAATATTTGGAATCTGATTTTCATTTTAAAAAAAAACTTGCATTTTAAGTTTTCAACAACAAACGACTATACATAATGGATAATCAGCATTTTTCAGGAACGTTTGTTCTTTTTGTAAGAAAAAAAACAATAGTAAAATTACTTTATAAAGTTCTTACCACATAGCCATATTATTATTTATAAATATAACAATAAGCCATAATTTACAAACATATACTATTCATTTACAAATAGTTAAAAAAACTTATGATTAATAGTTTTAATTATAAAATTTGTCTAATTTTGATATAAATAAAACATAATGACATTATTTTCTTACAAAAACAATATAAAAAAAACCGGGTAAATTAGGTAAAATTCAAAAGCATTGAATGAAAATGCACCTACAAAATAACTTTGATCAATAACATAAAATATCAACTCTAAAAAAATAAATTTATATGAAGATAATTGAGCATTCATATGGTGCTGACTTAAATTGGGTAGATGATCTTGCTAAACAAATAGAAGGAACCGTTAAGGGAAACCATATACTTGTACCAGAATCAATACATACCGGAACCAGATACATTCTTGACTGTGGTAACGGAATAGTCGCATATTATGTTGATGTACAATACAATAGAGATTTTCACTTTATACAAAAAAACACCAGTGATGATTTTGTTGGAATTTACTATAATTTAACAGAAGGTGAGGCTACTCTATCATGTAGCAATTTTATTTATAAAATAGGCCGCTGGGATTACAATCTTACCACAATTGACGGCGGTCTCAAATCTGATTATTATGTAAAAAAAGGTAGTAAAAGCTTTTTGCTCGGCATGTTCATTAAAAAAGAAACCATTAGACAATTTGTAAAAGAAAACAATTTTAATTTTCCTGACTTAGACAAAATAATTGATCCAGCAATAAACACCATGATAAGATTTGACAGAATGAGTAGCGACAGTTACAATATTTTGGCAGATTTTCGTAAACAAAAGGTAGATAATCCCACATTTAACTTATCCCTTAAAGGAACAGTCCATCTCTTATTTGTTAACTATCTAAAAAAAATGTCACTCCAAAGAATTGTTATTCAGAAGGTCAATGAATATGATCTTAAAAATATAATAGCAATTCAAATGTTTTTAATTGAAAATATCGAGGGTCATTTTCCATCTATTAAATTGATGGCTAGCAAAGCGAATATGTCAGTGTCAAAATTTAAAACTTTATTTAAAAAAATAACCGGAAGTACACCTAATACTTTTTTTATAGAAAATAAACTTCAAAGAAGCAAAGAACTATTAGAAGAAAAGCAGCTAAGTATAACACAGATTTCTGATAGGCTTCATTTCTCCAGTAACTCCTATTTTGCAGCAAGATTTAAAAAAATGTTTGATACTTCTCCAAAATTATTTATCAAACAACTATAGTGTCGTAACTGTCCTACTGCTATTTAACCCATAAATCAAATTAAACTGTTGTATGAAAAAAAAAATCATATTTTCATATTCCCTTACACCGGAATGGCAGTACCCACTTGTGCAACAAATGGGAGGCCAACTAATTGATAATAAAAAACACATAATGCCGGAAGCCCTTGGCAAAGGACATATCCTTTTCACTCAAATTTCCCCAGGAATTTCAGCTGTACTCATGGACTTTGTTTTAACCACTCCGATAATGTTTAATAAACTAGAATCTAAAAAAGAGCTATATGTGTTTCATTACGATCTTAGCGAACATCAAAATATCATAAAAATTGGCAATGTTGAATATAAAATAGGTTCCGCAAATGAAAATAATTTTAGCCTGGCTATTTTAAGCAGTCAGATTGAAACTGCTTTTGAGCCTAAAATAGGAAAAAGAACACTTGTATTGCGTTTGCTTGTTGACAAAGATTTATTAAGTGGTTATATTAAGGACAATCCTCTCGAAGAGTATACTAATAAAAAAATTATTCTTGAGAAAAATACTTTATATTATTATGATAACATTGACAGTAATAGTCTGTTATTGATTAAACCATTTAAAGATCAATCGATTGACACTCCCACATATGAAACACATTTAAGAGGAGTTTCACTGAGATTACTTGCAAATTTTCTAGATCGTTATTCTGATTCTGGAGTAGAAAAAAATGAAATCACCAACGCTGAAAACGAAGCTATTATAAAAACTAAAATTTACATTTTAGATAACTTATATGAACCATTCCCTTCACTTCCATTTTTAGCATCATTAGCAAGAATGTCGATTGCAAAATATATAATAGTATTTAAAAAACAAATTGGTTATACACCACATGATTTTTTTACAAGAGAAAAAATGTTTTTGATCAATAATCTTCTACAAAGTGGAAATTATAATACTATAACTGATATAATGAATGATGTTAACTTTACTAAATTAAGTTATTTCAACACAAAATATCAAGATTTTTTTAATCGAAAGCCTTCAGAAGATTTTGTAAAAAAGTTAGTGTAAAAAAACTTCAGAAAACGCCATTAAGCTTAGATAAATTAATTCGCGTTTGAAATAAAAACCTTGTACTTATTTAAAATGCAAGGCTTTTATTAGTTATGAAATATTTAAATAAAATTATTCCATACACACTCTTTAATTTAAGGGTATTTAAAAAATAATATTTTAGGTCAATTATAAATTGAACAAAAAAACTGATTACTACTACTACATTGAAGTAATAATAAATTCACTTCTTCTATTTCGTTGATGTTCTGCCGAGCTGCATTTTACTCCATCACTGCAATTATTAATTAGTTGACTCTCCCCATAACCTTTTCCTGTCAGACGATCTTTATTTATTCCGCTCTTAGTCAAATAATTAATTGTAGATTGTACTCTTTCGTCAGAAAGCTTCAAATTATAAGTTTTACTTCCACGGCTATCTGTATGAGATCTGATATCAATTCCAATTTTGGGATAAATTTTCATTACTTCAATAATTTTTTGAAGATCTGCCGCTGCGTCACGATTAATATCAATCTTATCAAAATTAAAATAAATATGTCTTATTTTAAGAATTTTTGACAAGTCGCTTCCAATTCCAATTCCTATAATTTTCTTTTCTGATTCAACAGGTAGGATTGTACCGCCAGCAATATCTTTGATAACTACACTTACTTCCCTGGTTATATATTGATCGTTTTGAATTCTAACATAATATTGCTGCCCTACTGCAACATCAAATTTATATTTTCCTTCTCTGTCTGTTTTTGTTTTACCAATCAGTTTAAAATTAGAATCATATAGCAGTACATCAACATCAGAAACTAATTCGTTTGTCACCTCATCTTTAAAAGTTCCAATTAAAACCTGCTCAGTTAGATATTCCATTTTTTTTGTTTCTTCAAGCGCATAAATATCATCGTAACCTTGCCCACCTTCTCTGTTAGAGCAAAAAAAACCTTTTCTTTTAGTCTCTTTAATAACAAAAGAGAAATCATCTAATGCGCTGTTTATCGGTTCGCCAAGATTATAAACCCTCGAATAATTTCCATTATATTCAGGAGAAACAAAAATATCAAGTCCTCCCAGTCCAGGATGGCCATCGGATGCGAAGTACAATTCGCCTGATTCTGAGATAAAAGGAAAAGTTTCCCTTCCTTCCGTATTTACTTTTTTACCAAGGTTTTCGACGACGCCATATCTTCCATTACTCAAAATTGTCACTCTGTAAATGTCTGAAAGTCCTGAACCTCCTTTTCTGTCAGAAGAAAAATAGAGCGTTTTCTCATCTTGACTCAATGCAGGGTGTGCACAACTAAAGTTTTGTCCATTAAATGGTAATTCAGTAATATTTGACCACTCATTTTTTATAAGATCTGCCCGATAAATTTTTAGCAGTAAAGAGGTGTTTTTATTTTCTTGAGATAGTTTTTGATCATTAGAAGTAAAATACATTGTTTTTCCATCTTTTGTGAAAACTGCTGTCGATTCGTGAAATTTCCTTTTATTTTTTTTTGAAAATCTTTCTACATTTCCAAAGTCAATCATATTAGCAGAATCAAGTTTCGCAAGGTAAAGATTTGAAAAAGGTTTACCGGTCCATTTATCAACTCTCTTTATAAAACCAGAAGTTGCGCGATTTGATGAGAAAACGATTTTATCATTAGAAAAAGACGGTGCAAAATCAGAAAAAGCTGAATTGATCTTTACAGATTTTATTTTATATCTGCCTGAGTGAGCTTTAATCTGCTTTAGATAATCCGCTTCATTAAGATAAAGATTAGATCTGGTTTCATTTTTCGCTATATTTGCAAATGTAGCCATCATTTCATTAGCTTTATCATATTGCTGCAATGATTTTAATGTCTGCGAATAGCGAAAATAATATTCCGGTTCAACTTTTTCTTTAAGTCCGAGCAATAGTTCATACCATTTATTGGCATCATTAAGACGCCCATTAAAATAATAAGAATCACCAAGCTTCTGCAGGATTTCAGCAGAAATAAATCCTTTATTTGCAACGCGTTCATATATTTCAAGTGCGTCAATATACGCGTAGCTAGTATATAATTTATCAGCCTTTACTATTTTACGTTCCTGGGCATAACCAGATAAACCAAATACGATTAGCAGTATTATTACTTTTATCTTACTCATTGATTAAATTATTTAAAAAAATCTGGGATTTAAGATTTTATCAAATTTTCTGAATAGTTCAAATCTTAAAAAAATCTCATGTGATCCCCCATTATAGTGAGTTAGTTTTGTGGTATCAGAGTCATAAGCATAACCCGCAAAAAGACCTTCACTGATCTGAAATCCTGCCATAAAACTAAATGATGAATTCAATCTGTAAGCTGCCCCCAAAGTAAAAAGATCATTGTATAAAAAATTTGCAGAAATATCTGCTGCAATAGGCGCCCCTATAACTGCTTTTACTAAAACAGCAGGTTTAAACTTAAGATTATAATTTAGGTCAAAAACATACCCACCCATCAAATAAAAATGCATCTCCTCTTGTTTTACAGAAACAGCATTATTATCATCATAATGTTTTGTTTCTAAAAAATTAGGAACTGACAATCCAAGATAAGCGCGATCTGAGTACACGAATACTCCTGCTCCAATATTTGGTGATAATTTGTTGATGATATTGTTTTGGAAACTGGAATCCCCAGGATTCTGTATAGTGAGTTTTGTAAAATCTACATTCAGTAAATTTGCTGCTGCTCTGACTCCAAAAGCCACCTTATACTCACTATCAGTTTCAATCGTATATGAAAAATCTACCGCTACCGTATTTTCGTTCATAGGCCCAATTTTATCACTATCAAAAGAAAGACCTAACCCAACTTTTTCTCCAACTGGAGCATGTACTGCAAAAGTATTTGTAATCGGCGCCCCTTCAAGTCCAACCCACTGGCTTCTATAAAGTCCAAAAGCGCTTAATACATTTCTGGACCCAGCATACGCAGGGTTAAAGCTCATTGTGTTGTACATATACTGTGTATACTGTGAATCTTGTTGAGCCCAAATTTTATTAGAATTAAGTAATGTCAACAATAATATTCCTGATATAATATATCCCACTCTCATTTTAAATTCATTTCCTATATTATTTACTTATATACAGATATCCTGTTTTAGAAATCTTTTTCGGCGTTTCACCAGTTGCTGCACGATCATATTCTATTACATAGAAATAAGTACCAGGCGGCAATTTTTTATCTGGTGAAATTGTCATATTATTTTCCGAAATACCGTTAAAAACATTATCCTTTGTATCATATCCTGTAGTTTCAAATACTTTTATCCCCCATCGATTATATATAGTTACTTTGTTATTAGGATACTTTTTTATACCGTCTATAACAAAATACTCATTGCGTCCATCGCCATTTGGCGAAATGGCATTGTATACAATAATATCCTCTTTTGAAGGTGCTGTACTTTTTACTTTAGCCAATGTAAAAACACCATAACCCTTCACTTTTGTTATTGTTGTTACTGCTTTTTGGTCCTTATCAACCGCGCCACCTTCATCAAGCCAAAGGTTCTTTTGACTATCCCATCTCACAACATGAAGGTTTTCAGGTACGTTGAATATGTTTGCCGGAGTGGTACCGCCATCATCCCAAGTAAGAGTGAGCAATACATCTTGTTGTCCAGATGCTTTTTCTACGACCCAATATTCTTTATCGTCAATCAGGTCGATAATTGTTTCTTTATTGGTGTGCGGATAGGCATTATTTGAATTTTCTAAAAAATATTTACTTGAAAAACTGCTGGCACTGTTTCCCTCCATTGATATACCGGAAAATCGATAATGGCCGTGATCTCCAATAGGAAAAATAAAATCTGAACTACCATTTTTAATCACCATACCGTCTATAAAACTATCGTTTGAAACCTTTGTATGAGTGGCCACATCGCCGAAAAAAGTAACACCTCCATAGTTATCAGAGTCTATTATTCCTTTGCTAAAATCTGCATTTCCATTAATAGAAATATCTGCATAAAGCCTGAAAGCTGGCTGTGAATTGTTATTTTTAAAAATCACATTATTAAAATCTGCCGGCACACTGCCTTTTATATCTTGTTGTGTAAATCCTTCAAAAAAGGTATTGCCTGATAATAACGGATTATATGTAACAATACCATCATTATTAAAATTACCTTTAAACAAAACATCACCATTGTTTTCGTATTCGCCTAGTACTTTATTATCAAAATTTGATATAAGAGTCATAACTGTTTTTGGGCTTACATAAAGTTGGCCATCATTTACAGTTTGAGCTTTACAGACCAAAACCCCATAAAGCAATAAAAACAAAATATATTTACTAAACTGTTTCATGTTTCTAAAATTTAATTTTAGTAAAATTGAAGTAAACTTCTGTTACTAAATTTTAATTACCGGCCCCACCCCCCAAAGCAGAGCCAAGTAATTTTGAACTTATTTTTTAGTATCAATTTCCATCACTTTTTCGAGGCGTTCTAAACGACTATTCATCTCTGCTATTTGTCTATCCTTGGCTTCAAGCTGTTTTTGCTGCTCGATGGAGTGCACGTACAACTCCTCTATCTTTTCCAGAGACTGCACAGAAAGTTCAGTAATGTCAAAAACATATTCTCCTTTTTCATTTTTTGTCAGTTCTTTTATCCCTGTAACGCCTGGCAAATGTTTGTTTTCAGTAATAAAAGCTTCTACCTCTTTTAATGATTTTAAAGAATATGCCGGATTTACATTTGATTTTTCTCCTAGATAGTTTTCAAATACATAATCAGGATAAGATGCAGCAGCAGTTTTTATTGTACCACTTACATAAAGTGTCTCTGTACCAGTAACAGAATCTGCTCCTATAGCTACTCTTGTACCAGCGGCACCTAAAACAATGGTATAATCAGCATTTACAATTGCTTTATAACCAATAGCAACTGAATTTGTTAAAGCCATAGTGCCTAGCTTTAGCCTTGCACCAACGCCTAGAAACACAGAGTTTTTCACATCAGTACCGACCTCACCACCTGTAATTGCACCAATAAAAATATTGTTGCTTCCTGTCACATTATTAAAACCTGCACCACGGCCAATTGCACTATTATCGCCCCCCGCAGTATTGTAAAAAAGTGCGTCTTCTCCAATTCCAATATTATATGATCCTGTTGTATTAGAGTAAAGTGCCTGAAAAGATATTCCAGTATTGTTCGACCCTGTAGTATTACTCATTAAACTATTATCCCCGATACCAACATTGGATTTTGCATTTGATACCTCAACATCACCGGCACCGCTATTTTTACCAAAATATATGTTTGTTGTCCCAATGCCGGATCCTTCTGAAATTTTCCCTACTCTTACATTGTTGACTCCTAATATAATGGGTTTACTATCACTTGTTCCTATAAAATTTATTGCCTCGTTTGTCCCTGAATTTCCTGTTGTACTCCAGCTAGTTGAAGCGGCTAAGGTTGAAGGATCAACTGTTTTAAGCAGTCCTGAAGCATCTGCTACTACAACTTTGTCTGTTACTGCACCAGCCTGCAATCCTTCAATACGTACAGGGCTGTCACCTGCTATGCCAGGAACAATATGCAAAGTATTTGATGGTGCAGTAACTCCTATTCCAACTTTAGTAGGAACTCGTCCCCCAGCATTGCCACGAGCAACGCCTAAGACCATACTATTGCTAGCCCCTACTATAGCGGCATTGCCTATAGCTGTTGCATAATTTAAATTATCAGCTAAAGCATCGGCATTAGCACCAATGAACACATTACCGAAACCAGTAACATTTTTAGCACCTGATGAACCACCAATACCAACATTTGAATTTGCATTTGTCTTTTGAAGTGATCCAACACCAAAAGCTGTATTTGATTCCCCACTAGTATTATTTAAAAGTGTCAAATACCCAACAGCTGTGTTATTAAAGCCACTTATATTTTTACCCAAGGCATAACCTCCAATTGCTACATTAGAATTAGCAATATTCACTGATAGTGCATCAAGTCCAATGGCAACATTATAATATCCTCTGGTAGGCTTAGTAAGCGCACCCAGTCCAAAAGAAACATTTGATCCAGTCGCTTCTGTTCCTAGCCACGCGACTTGCAGATTATTCACTCTGAAATTAAGAGAGTTATTATCTGTAGTGCCAATAAAACTTAATGCAGGGTTTGTCCCTGAATTCCCATGAGTATGCCAGTCACCATCAGTAAGTTTAGCAATTGAAATTTTTCGCACAATGCTATCCGTACTATTCCAGGTAAGAATGCTATCTGTAAGTGCCCCAGAGAATGGGTATTTCAATTTTAAGGCAGGCAGTGAAGAAGTACCGCTAACCGTGAAACGTGAAGTGGGAACATAAGTGCGAGGTTCTCCAATGATCACATTTTGGCTATTTTTATTGTATATATTATTACCTTCCAACCACCATTTAGAATTATCAATCTCATGGAAAGTACCCTTATTGTCAATTACACGTACTTGTGCATGGACACCAAATGCCAGCACAAATAAGCATAAGAAAACAAACAATATTTTTATGGAAAAATGCATTTTTACAAAATTTAAGTAATTTTCTTCTTTTCTGTTCTTGTTTAAACTTTAAATAGCCGAGGCCTCTATTACATAATAAAAGCATACATGCAGGATAAACCATTATAAAACAATAAAGTGGACAAGAGGCAGCTTCTCGACTCCTACCCACTTTATTATTCCATTTTTTTTAATACAATGCCAATCAGCAAATCGCTAAATGAGTGATTTTATAGCAAAATGTAATTAGGGTATTATTTGAACCAGTGAACCTCAACAACATCAGCTGCATTAAACTCCCATTCATTGTCAGCACCCGCCACAGTATAGGCTGTAGGCGTGACTGTAATACTGGAAGCACTAATTGTATAATCAACGCTTGCTACTAATTTTGCTCCATTTCTATAAACAGACACTTTGCTAAAATCTGGCAAAACGTTATCTGGTGTAGTAACTGCAAATACTTGAGCTGTAGCCCCTGCTGTTGCTGCAAAAATTTGATGACCAGAAATAACAAGCTGAGTAGCTTTTAATTTTTTAATAGCTCCCGTTACCTCATCTCTTACCAACATAGTGTAACCAGTACCAGTACCATGCAAAGATTTATCTGTTGCATCAGTCGATGGCAATAATGTAGCTGGGTCAACCATATCGATTCCGTCCAAAGCAAAAGCTTTACCATTTACATCAATGTAGGTGTCATCAGTTAACTGTCCACCCAATTGCCAAGTCGTTGTAGTCTTATCGCCTGTAGTATTTGTAAGCATAGTAATACCGTTTTGCACTTGTAGGTACTTAACTGTCCCTTTGTTATCAATTACTTTTACAGCTCCTCCTGTGGTAGTCGTACCATACTGAATATTAGCTTGTTTTGTAATATCTGATGCTGTGTGCTGTGCATTTGCAGCAAACCCGAATAATGATAAGGCTAGCCCTAAAAATCCATTTCTCATTATTTGTTTAGTAATTCTTGCTTTCATTTTCATTTTGTTTTAAAAGTGTTTATAATAAATAATTAATCTAATTTTTAATCAAAGCTTTTTGTATATGCTATTAGTTTTTTAGAGATAATTTTTGATTGTCTTTTATCTATTTACTAACATGCAGGTATATTGCTATAAAATGTAACATAGATCACTTACACCTTATAATTTATTTCCATTGGAATATTTTTATTTCATCACCCGCAAAGCAGCTGGTAATATTATCATCTGCATATTTTGAAAAATCAAGCGTTATCAAATTAGTACCTAATTTGGCATTAAAATCAATCTCAACTCCATTGCGGAACACCTGAACTTTATCTTTTTCAGTAATGGGAAAAAGCACTGCATATGTATTCTGATTCTCGTTAGCAGAATAAACCTTAATCTTGCGCACATTACTTAAAGATGACATCGGAAAGGATTTCAAGATCCCCGTACCTGTTTCAGAAACAACAATGTTATCTGTAACATCACCAGGTTGCATTCCTTGTATTGCCAAAGTATTGGCAGTCGAAGTAACAATCTGAGCTGGCTTAGTAAGCGTTCCGCCTATTTCTATGTTTTGACCATTTTGCGTCAAACCATTTCCCGCATGTAATGAAAAACCTTCGATAGTTACTCCAATCCCTGCTTCATTTATATAAGTAAAAGAACCATCAGCATTTTTTGTCAAAGACGTCACTGTTTCTAAATTCTTTACCGCCGAGCCCAAGTCTATTTTTGTTATAATACCTTTCTCATCTGTGTAATTCAGGTTTTTATTATCAGGACTTAAAGATAAAGTAGCCAAAGTTCCGCCAGTAATTTCTGAAGTTTTAATATTCACAACAGAACCATCACTGTTGATAAAAGAATAAGTACCATCTCCATTATCAGTCATTTTTACTTTACCATTGTTATTGTCATCTGTTGCAATACCGTGCCATTTGCCTACACTCCAATAATAATATCCTGGATGAATATCAACTCCTTTATTGATATTATAAACTAATAAACTCTCAACATTACCATTAGTAATTGTAGTTGCATCTGTAATGCTCTTAAGTAATACTTGAGGTATCAAAATACCTTTATCTTCTGACACAATTTCTAATTGAGAAGAAAGATTAGGTGTTTTCGTTCCTATTCCAACTTGCCCATAAGAGAAAGAACAATATCCTAAAAGAGAATAAATTAATATTTTATTTTTCATCACAATTTCTTTAAATACATAAAATCAGCTTTCCTAGCTTAACCCAATAACAACATCAAATTTGTTGATTATCAATTGCGCTTGTTTATTTAGTTTAAGATAATTTTCAGTTTTACTTTTTTATCAATCGTTTTTCTAATATTGAAATCTTACTGTATAACTGTTTGTAAAAAAACAATCAGTTTAAACAAATCATACATCAAATATTCAAGGGCAAAAGTAGATTATAAGTATATTATTTTTTGGCAAAAAATAATATACTTATATCAGAATAAGGCAAAAAATAAACGAATAAATAAAAACATAAAACATTTAAAAACAATACCTTAACAACTTACAAACAGATACATATGTAAGAATTTTTCTTCTAAAATTATATTCAAAGACATGAAGACAAAATAACCTTATAATCTTATTTATGAATTTTGTTTTATAGAATAATGAGATTTTCAAAGCGACTTACAATTAAGTGATGAAAAAAAATTAAACTTTCAGCTTAAAAGTCTAAAAAGTCACAATTTGGAATAGGAAGGGATTATTAAAAAAAGCTTTTGTTGTGATACAAAATTACTAATTATAAAATATTCAAACTTAAAGAAAAGTAGAAAGACAAGATATTATCCGTTTAAAAAGTAATATCTATTAAAAGTGAAACGAAAGCCTAAATCGCAAAAAAAATGAAATTTTGTAACATAATTCCATTTAACGTTCTAAGGCTATAACATCATTTCTAAAATAAACTAAATAAAAAAAAACAGCATTTTAAAAAAATTGAATCAAATTCAGAATGAAGAGGATTATTATAATCCCATATAACATTATCCTGTTTCCATGCCAAATCATATTGTCGCCTTCTTTCATAGCTTAAACTTTAATTAAATATTTTGTGTTCTTATACGTTTGGCTAAACTTATTCTAATATTGAACTTTCATTGCGTTTTAAGAAATTAGCCAGCAATCTTAAAGATATTCCTTTGATAAAAAAATCAAATGAGAGATCAGTAACAGATTTTCTCTTAATAGATTGCAGCAAAATTATACTTTTACTATCAACACTCTCAGTACAAAAATTTCCACTTCTCTTTAGTTTCTCGTAAAGAACACCTGAATGTGGTAATTGCGAAATATATTCGAACATTACTTTTTTGCTAACAAGTAAGGTTACGCTAAAAACTCTTTCATTTATTGGAGGACAAAGATCATCTTCTAGCTGGTTGTGTGAAATATTCACATTAAAAATTGGCGAATCCTTCTCATTACAATTTTTCTTCAAATTATTTTCTAAATCATGATCATTTACTGGATAAAAATTTAAAATATAAAACTCTTCGCTAGTAATAAGCTTATTAAACTTTATTGAAGTATTTAGAATAAAATCCCTCAACACAACAGAAACACCTGGCAATGCCTGACTAAAATAAAAATACCCTCCACCAATTTTATCTAGAGTAACTAAATTTATATTTTCTACATTCTCTTTTCCTATTTCTTTGGCAAAGATGGTAAACCAATCTGGACTTAGAGAATAAAAATGTTTTATAAGTTTCACGGCATTATATTTAATTTGAGCAAAGGTACTTTTATATATTTTTTTTGCTTTCCAAATAATTCTATAAAAACACCACTAAAGGACACAAATACACTTCTGATATTTTTCATTAAGCTTTTAGTATTTACAAATAGAATGTACTAAAACAAAATAACATCCTCTTTTGAAGGATGTTTTTAGACGTGATCCTATTAAATCTAAAAACTGAGTCTTTTAAAAAATCGACAGCAATAATCTAATTAAAAAAATAAAATAAAAAATTACCATACAACCAAAAATTACCACAAGGACCACCGTAATTCTCAAAACCAAATCAAAGACCCAAAAACCGCAGCAGAAAACACCCAGCCCCTATAACCCGGAGAACCCTTAAAAGAAACGCGACAGCGGCCCCAAAGACATAACCGGAAAGGACATCCAAAAGGACCTAATGGATAATGCCCCTTCAAAGGGGGCTCAAACCGATTCTAAAAACTAAAAATAAATTCGGCAGGATAATTTAATGACTGCCAGTAGAGTTGGAACAAAAGCAGAGAAGATAACTTAATTTTTAAGCCAACACCCCCCTCACCCCTTGACAAACCTGAACTTTTTACCTATTTTTGCCCCATGACCCCAGAAGAAATAAAACGCTATTTTGAAGCCACTCCCCCTCCACAGGAAGTGGAGTTAAAGCCATGGGCGAGAATCACAGATTCCCGGCTTTTCCTTAAAAGCTGTTTTCTCACTATATACCATTATAAAGGAGACCTTGAGATGTGCCCTGCGTGGTGGCATTTAAAAGAATTTTACGTGCTGGTCAGACGCATGGCACAGGAAGCCAAAAGCGAAAAGCCAACGGAAGAATCTTAAGATGGAGCACGTTTAGGCGCCTCTTTATGCTTACAACAGTGATAGACCTACCCTGGCCTAGATTCCCTTGGCAATTGCTGATACTGGATTAATCCAGGTCTAAAACTAAATCAACTGATTTTAAGCTATAGTAAAAACAGCAGCAACACAAGTAAAATAACTCATTGAGAGCTATTGCTGCGCAACTAAGAGATTTACTACATTATTTATTCGCTAAAAAGCTTACTAACTGCACAAAGCCAGATAAAAAAGCCGTATCGGTGCCGTTTTATGGCTGGTATGAATTAGTTACCATTACTACTAAAGGAATGAACGACGAAATAACATATAGAATTGAACAATATCCTGAACTGGATACAAATTATGCTATAATAATAAATGGCGATTATGGTATTGGAAAAACTCATTACATAAAGAATCAAACTTCCCTGAGTACGATATTGATCTCTTTAGACAGAAGCTGAAAATTCGATAAAATATAGAAGGAAAATGAGAGAAGACTAAATAAACCCTCGCTGGTAAGAAACTGTTGTACAACAACATTTTTTTGCAAAATCTGACATACTTTGAATAATTCAACAAAAATCAAAATGAGATAGCATTAACACTAAGTTTTAATCCAACCACTTTTTCAATCCCCTTAAATGGAGTATATTTACAAAAACAGGTTCAAAAAATTAGCCAATGTTGATTTTTATGCCAACATATCTTAGCAGTAATTTCATGACTACCTTTCAAACATTAGAGAACATTGCGATCGAAGAACTTTTAGAAGTTTTCAATTTATCATTCTCAGACTACATAGTGCCGTTTTACCTGACAAAAGAACAACTCGAAGATAAAATAAAAAGCGACAGTATCAAGCTTGAATTTTCCGTAGGCGCTTTCCAGGATAATCAATTAATTGCTTTCATACTTCACGGATATGACCTTGTTGACCAATTGAAAATTGCTTATAATGCAGCAACAGGTGTAATTCCAACAAAAAGAGGAGGTAAATTAACCCAAAAAATGTACCAACATGTTTTACCCATTTTGCAGGAAAATGATATTGACAAGTTGTTGCTTGAAGTGATAACCACAAATGAGCGTGCAATAAAAACCTATAAGAACATAGGGTTCAAAACCATCCGGGAATTGAATTGTTATAAGGGAGCAATCAATATAACCAATAGAAAAAATGATTTTGAAATTCGCAGATTGGAAGCGTATAATTGGCCAGAGCTTCAAGCTTTAGGTAAATTTACCAGAACTATAATTTCGTTATTGTTCGGTACAATTTTAATAACTCTTGTGCAGATTCTATAAATCATTGTTTTTAATAAATTTTGATAAATCAATTTACCATTTATCGTGGAAATAATAAATAAACATTTAAAAAACATCAATGAAATTGAATGTAAACAGTTAAAAGAAAATATTGCAAAAAATGGCTTTTGAATAAACTGTTATGATTGATTCATTTAAATTTCACAACCTATCTATTTGCCGGTTAAAAAAAATCATATTAAATCGGATATTTTAGTTTTTCCAAATTTAAATAGGAAAAACGTCTTTTACTTTTTTCTTTATTAAAAAAAGAGGGACATCCGATTTGAAGCTTTTTAAATTTTACTAAACTAAATGATTCTTCAAAATACACTTTATAAAAAACTAAGTTTGATTCTCTCGTATCTCTCAGAATCAAATATAAATTTTCAACCACTTAAAGTTAAAGTTAAGCAATCAATTTACAGAGCGATTTAAACATAGTTGTCACAAAATCCGATAGACCCCAAATCTGAAACATTACCTAAAATATTGGCTGCTAATTAAAAATTTTCTTCTTTAAAAAAATCACTTTTTTTAATACCAAAAATTTTTCCCAACTTATCGAGTTTTGATAATTTTAAATCAACCTTTCCTGTTTCAATTTTTTGATATTCTCTAAGAGAAATTTCCATCTGAATAGCCATGTACTCCTGAGTATATTTTTTTTCCCGATACTCCTTAATTTTTAAATAGAAAGCAATTTTAGCCATACTTTTATCTATAATCTTTAAACAATAACTGTTACTCCTTATTGCCAAATTTGGGTATTCTGAATAAAGAGAACCGAAAAGTTCCAGTGATACTGGTCCCCAAATCCGTTTTAAAGTGAGCGCCTAATTTCACTTCAAAATGACCACCCCATTTTAATCAATTCCTTTAATGGAGAAGTGAATCCAGTGTTAACATAAATTGCACTTGCTATTTTAGCATTTTTTCTATCCCGTTAAAGATGGCAAAGTAAATACCTGTATCAATTTTTAATACACTTTAGTTTTTAATTTTAAGACGAATATACAGGTAAAAAATGATTATTTTTGTTTAATTTTTTAAAAAAAACATTAAACAAAAAAACATAATAAAGTCAATTGTCAAAATTGATAGTATTAAATGGGCATATCAACAAAATTTAATTCAGAGAGGTCCTTTAAAGATTGCGGGCAGGACTTAAAATTAATATGATACGGGATTCATCCAAACCCAAAAGTAAATCAGCTGTTCTAAGCTATAATAAAATAGCATCAGGAAAAGTAAAACAAGTGATTAAAAGCCTATTGGCGCAGAAATTTCACATATTAGTCCGTCTCTTTAAACAGATAAAGTTCGATAATTCTTCTGTCGAAGCATTCAGGGATTCAGCAGATTGAATAATCAAACTTAAAATTTCCCTCAATTCATTATTTCCAAGATTTACATCTTCACACAACAATTTTGAAAGCCCCAGGATATTGGCAACCGACTTTCTAACCTTATGAGAAACTGCAAACATCATCTGCTCTAAACCACTGTTAAATTCTTCCATGTTCAACTCTTTTTCTGTTTCAACAATGTTCAAATTTACATTAGCAGTTTTAAGATCCTTAGTACATCTTTCCAATTCTTCGTGATTAAAAATAAGTTCTTGCTTTGCTTTTTTTAACTTATTTAATATATTATCCTGATCCATAATTTACGATTATTAAAGTTAGATTAAAAGTATAACATTTAAAACTACTTTTCTTTCCTAAACATATCAAAACTAGAAAAAGAAATATGTGAGCTTGGGTACTTGGGTAAAGGATAGTATTTGAAAAAATATTTCTTTTTAGGTAATTGTAAATTTACAGAAAGGGCCAACTTAATTTTAAAAAAAAAGGTTTCATATTATAAAATGAAACAACAAAAAATGCATTAAAGACGCCATAGCCAATAAGAATGTTTTGTATAATAGTAAAGCGTATTTTTAAATAAAACAACAAATTTGCTTCACCAGACCGAATCCTAGCCCCGATTGCTTCGCCAGTCCGCTTCGCTCATGTGCAGTAGAAATCCTTTTGTGCGGGGGTCCGGCGCAAAAGATTACTTCACTATACTTTTTATTTTATTGGAGTTCAATGAACTTCGTTTGCAACGTATAGCGGGAAAAAGCTCCTAAAAAATAATAAGCTAAAACTCAGTGATAAGCAAATAAAATAAAAAATTCCCATACAACGAAAAATTACGACAAGGGCCACCGTAATTCTCAAAACCAAATCAAAGGCCCAAAAAGCACAGCTAAAAACACCAACCCCTATGACTCGGAAAACTCTTAAAAGAAACCCGACAGCGCCCCCAAAGACATAACGGGGAAGGACATAGAAAAGTACCTAATAGAGAATGCCCCTTCAAAGGGGTCTCAAAATGATATGGATACTGAGAAGAGCGATGAGGCTGAAAAAGATTGCTTTGAGACCATAGCGCCCGAAAAGGATAATCACGTAAAGAAGGAATTCGAAATTGGCACCTTAACAATGAGGAGCTTCAGGAAGATGAAAGTACCGGAAATGAAACTGGTCATAGTGCACCGGGCAATACTAAATCTTCCCGGCGAAGATATTAATGTACTGAGATTTCCTGCAAAAAAATATAGAATTAAAGGAAATATTCTTTGGCGGATAAAGTACCTTTCTTTACTTCTTGCTAAAACCTTTTCGGGTCATTTCTCCCCAACCCTTTGTTCCCTTTATTTTTTCTTTGTAACCTACAAGGGCGGCGTATACCGTTAGTGGATGAAAATACAGTGGCTCTATAAAAGCCGCTATCAAAAGTTTGAAAAAATCAGCCTGTTTTGGATATTTATGGTAAGAGCGTTCTTCACTATAAAGGGCAATAACGGAAAACATGACAGCAAAAAAATAAACAAAAAGCAGCAATAATAAGAAAAAATGCCACTTAATTAAACCTAATATCATAAATATAATTGTTATTATAAGACCGATAAACTCAATTCCGGGAGCCAGGAATTCAAACAATACCCAATAAGGTATGCTGATCATTCCAAGCAATTTGTATTTAGGATTTAGAATCATTTTCTTGTGCAGGCCAAGTGTTTCGATTGTACCTCTCATCCAGCGGCTGCGCTGTTTTTTGAATATATTAAAATCTTCGGGCGCTTCTGTCCAGCAAAGAGGATCGGGTATATAGCTGACTCCATAGGGTATTTTATTCTCAAGCATATAACGGCGCATTCTCACCACGAGTTCCATATCTTCACCCACGGTTTTAGTATTATATCCTCCAGCCAGCAAAGCAATTTCCTTATCAAACGCACCAAACGCACCGCTAATCAGCAACAGCCCGTCCAGCCTGCTCCAGGCCATTCTGCCAAGAAGAAACGCCCTTAAATATTCTAAAACCTGAATTCTGGAGAGCATAACATCTGGAATATTTACCTCAACCAGACGGCCATTTCTTATGACGCACTGGTTTGCTATCCTCACCACACCGCCGGTGGCAATAATACGTTTCCCGTACGATTCCAGAAAGGGCTTTGACAGTTTAAGCAGCGCATCTTTATCCAGAATACAGTCAACATCAATACATACCACATAAGGATTCTGGGCGATATTAAGTCCGACATTCAGGGCGTCGGCTTTACCTCCGTTTTCCTTGTCCACTACCAGGAGTTTTTTAAAAGCTGCATTCCTGGAGACATAAATACCCCTGATTTTTTTTGTTTCAATTTTTGGATGAATATCGAGCTCCCTAAGGATAAGATCATAAGTTTTAATAAGGATTTCCATAGAATTGTCCTTACTTCCGTCGTTGACCACAATTACCTGGTAATTGTTATAGTTAAGGGAAAGCAACGATTTTACATTTTCCTGAATTGTAAACCCTTCATTATAGGCTGGAGCAATCAATGAAAGGCTTGGCGCAAATTCACTTGTAAGAAGTACGCTGTAATCAACAAAACTATTCTTTTTGAGATATTTTGTCATCTCTCTGGTAGAAAGGTGGGCTAATATAAGATACGAAGACATAATTAGTACGGCGTACCCAATTATCAGCAATAAATATTCTTCAAAAAAAAATGAAAGTTCACTAGTAAAAAATGCCATCGTTTATACTTTTAAACAGTTAATAGCTGTATTAGGTTTTGGGCCTCGTATTTTATTGATATATTGGGCGCATTGGCAACTAACTTTGTTAGATAAGGAATTTTTTGTGTCAATTTAAGCTCCTTAATAAGCTTTAGCCCAAGTGAAATGACAGTTGTGTTTTGAGATTCCAGCAATAATTCAACGCCTTTTGTATCACCGATATCATGCTTTTTAAAAGCGCCAATAATGTTTATCTGTGTCCACTCATCTATAGGATAAGGATGCTCCGTGAGATAGGCCATGCTTTTTACACCTCCCAGCTTGATGGAAGCGTTGATGGCTGTAATTTTTAAAGCTTTATTCCGGGCCTTAGATGCTCTTATTATCCTGTCAAAAGCTTCAATACAATTTATTTCTGCAAGTTCTGTGATCCCTTTACACTTCACCTCCCATTTGAGGCTTTTAAGTTTTTTAAAAGAATCTTTTATCAAACCTGAATCATTATAAAATTCCTCCAGCTTTTGTGCAAAATTACCTTCGTAGTTTTTGTGAAGATTCATAATAGAATCGATCATAACTTCTCTGAAAAAAGCCTTTTTAAAAAGTTTGCTGAAGTTTTGATCTTCTTTAATTTCTGAAAAAGGAATATCCTGAAAAACTATCAAAGACATTAATTTTTCAATAACTAAACTGTACTGGGCATGAAGCCTGTTCTTTTTTATATTTCTGCTCCTGCTTCTGATAATTAACAGGTAAAGAACAATCGATGTCAGTATAAAAAGACATATGGACAGAATTAAAAAAGGCTCTACCCAGATACCACTCTTATAAAGTTCCCATAGTTCCATATTAGAAGCGTTTAGTAGCAATTACCTGAACATTAAATCTATTTCTGAATTCACCAGGCAAATATTCTTCGTACTCATAAAGAAATACGGGCCTGATAAAAAAGGACCCGCCAATACGATGCTGATATTGTATACCTGCTCTGTAGGAACTCAAAGGCTGAGTCAGACTATTATAAAGATACAGATAGGGAACATTTCCATATTGCAGTTCCAGCCTTAAAATACTTTCTTTTTCATCATTTACTTTCTGCAGGCTTAAAACATGAGAAAATAATTCATTACCTGTATCATAATAAGGCCTGTAGGCAACAGTATAAGCAGCGATATTATAGGCCAGCTGACCGGTTAGCAAAGTTACATCCTCTGTTTCAAAATGCATAAATCGGACACCAAGAGCATAATCAAATCTTTTTTGCGGAACAAAATAATATTCGGCACCAGCCTTTAAAACAGGAAATACAGTCTCCCCTGTTGAACCCCCTGCATTTACATACAAATAGTTTTTTTTCGAAAAGGTTTGATAATAATCCGCTTCAAGCAACATTTGGGTATCGTCATTCACATGTCCTACATTGGCTCGGCCAACAAGTGCTGATTTTATAAACTTATGAGAGTATTCGAGATATCCGTAATGCAATGGAGATTGTCCGGGATCAGATGTTGAGATATTCAGATAAGAAGCAGCTATTGCATTTTTTGCTTTCCTTCCAATTAGTGTGCGCACTGCTTTAAAGCCTTGGGTACTGTTATCTGCAATAGAAACTTTTTCAATAATAGCCAATGCTTCTCTGTCTCGATTCAATTTTTCCAGACAATTTACTTTAATTCTCAAAACATCAAGCGAATCAGGTTCTATCGCCAAATATTTATCGCAATAATGAATACATTTCTCAAACTGTCCTGACCAGAAATACGCATTAATAATGGCCAATAAGGCATCCGGAGCAGGATTACTGCTGTCTGCCATGGGCGAGAGCATCCTTATCGAAATATTGTACTCTTTTTTCCAGCTGTAAATCCGTCCGGCATAAATTTTTATTTCTTCGTTCTCAGGGAATTTTGCGCTTAAAGGTTCAAGTAACGACAATGCAGTATCGTAATTGCCTTTTTCCACCTCACGTTTTGCGTTAGCCATAATGGCATCCATGTTAATGTCCTGTGCTAGTATAACAGGCGAAATAAATAACAGGAAAATTATATAATATAGAAATTTCATTAAGCGCGTGTTTTTAGTAATTTATGAATTCTCACTAAAAGCACTGAAGGGCTGACAGGTTTGGCAATAAATTCGTTTGCACCAATATCAAATGAATCCAGTTCAGTTTGTTCTATACCCGACGAAGTAAATATAATTACAGGAATATCAGATTTTAAACTTTCCCTCACATATTGTGTAATTTCCATTCCGCTTATCCCTGGCATGTTGATATCGGTCAGAATCAAGTCGTAGTTATTGGCCTCAATAGCATCCAGCGCCTCTTGTCCATCAGAAAACTGATCGACAGTAAATCCTTTTGACTCCAGAAAAAAGGATAATGATTTACGCAGAATATCATTATCTTCAGATAAAATAATTCTCATAGATTATTGATTTTGGGGCAAATTAAGTTTTATGACTTTTGGCTATAACGTAAAGCTAGGTTATATTTCCCTTTTATCATAACTCATTGAGAATTTTAACTACTTCGTTAAGTCCGCAATTCAGGATATTCATCTGAGAGGCAGCCTCACTTGTAAACTTTCCTAATATAGCTTCCTGCTCGATTATAGATAAACAATTACTAAGATCCGTTAACATAAACACGTCTAAACTGGATTTCATATTATGCGCCAGCTTTTTTGCTCTATCAGCGTTGTTTTCATTAAATGCTTCTTGCAGTTGAATAACTTCAGCAGGAATTTTTTCTATGAAAAGGGCAATCATCTCTTTTTTAAAGTCTGCATTGCCATATGCCATTTCATCCAAATAAGAAAAATCTATTCTTCTCTTTTTTAACGTGTTGCCATCTTTGTTCATTACCATTTTTATAGCTTTCAAAAGTGCAGCCTGCTTAAAGGGTTTGGGAACATAACCATCCATACCTACATCATAGCAGCGTTCCTGCTCTCCCACAAGAGAGTGCGCTGTCATGGCAATAATAGGGATCGATAATTTCATTTCGTTCCTTATATATGCTGCAGTCTGATAGCCGTCTTTAACTGGCATTTGAAGATCCATTAATACAAGATCATATTCTTTTTTAGATAAAAAATCTATACCTTCTTCACCATTTTCGGCAATGTCCAATTCAAAACCAAAATTTTGAATGACGCTTTTTACCAATTTCTGGTTTAGAATATTGTCTTCACAAACCAATATCTTAAGTTTTCCCAGATTACCTTCTAAATTTAATTCAGTTATTGTCTCTATATCTTTTGCCTTTCTGTAATTCAAAACAAAGAAAAATTCTGAGCCTCTTTTTTGTTTACTTTTTACCTGAATTTCAGCGCCATGTAATTCAACTAATTGCTTTACAATATTCAGACCAAGCCCTGTACCGCCAAATCTTCTTGTGGTACTTTCTTCGGCTTGTTTGAATCGTTCAAAAATAGTCGAAAGTTTATTTTCCGGTATACCAATACCGGTGTCTTTAACTGAAAATCGAAGCAAATAATGATCCTCTGTTTCATTAATCATTTTTACAGAAACAGTTACTTCTCCCTCTTCTGTAAATTTAAGGGCATTCCCCGTCAGGTTAACCAATATTTGATTCAGCCTGCCCTGATCACCAACTACAATTTCAGGCATATCGGCATCCAGGAAAAGATTGAAGTCAATTCCGTGATGTACCTTTACTTTTAGTAAATCATAAATATGTTTGAGTGCGTTTTTTAAATTGAATGGCTGTGCTTCTATAACTAAATTACCTGATTCGATCTTTGAAAGGTCCAAAATATCATTAATTATCAGGAGAAGATTTTCTCCGGCAATTTGTACACTATCAATATAATCTCTCTGAAGAGCATCCAGCCTCGTTTGCGCCAAAAGATCTGTAAAGCCAATTAATGCATTTAACGGTGTTCTTATTTCATGGCTCATATTGGCCAAAAAACTATCTTTTGCCAACACGGCACGCTCGGCGATTTTTTTCTGCGTGGCAAGCTGGAAATTTTTAGTTCCTAATTCCAGTTGATTTATTACATGCTTTGCAATTATTGAAAGTGCATTTCGTTGGTTTTCATTCAGCTCCTTAGTGACATGGTCTATGGCACAAATAGTTCCTATATTAAAGCCGTCGGGAGTTGTTAGCGGAACACCCGCGTAGAACCTCACCTTAAAGCCACCAGTAACATTGGGATCATCCTTAAATCGTGCGTTTACATGGGTATCGGGTATTTCCACCATTTTTGAGTCCATGATGGTATACCTGCAAAAAGTAATTTCCCTGGGCACCTGCGATACTCCTATTCCAATTTCTGATTTAAACCACTGCCGGGTTTCATCTATAAAAGAAATATGGGCGATGGGCACGCCGCAAATATAAGAGACGAGCTTCGTTGCGTCATCGAAAGCGTGTTCAGGTAAGGTATCAAGAATATTATAGCGTTTTAATGCTGCCAGACGCCCTAATTCGTCGTGTGGCATAGGTTCTTCGGTGTTATCCATAACATTAAAGTGTAAAATGTATAAATATAAATAAATTATCTCTGTTTTCTTAGTGAGATTGAAAATATGTCCATTTAACTAAACGATTTCTTTAGCAAATTTGAATTACCTTCCATTTCTGAGATTTTTTCTATTTGCTAAATAGTGGCCCTTATATGAACTTCAACCCTATTTTATCCACTGGTCAATCGTACAAAACTGTTTAGGTACCAGTATGAATGCGGAATCAATTTGCGGAAATGGAGCGTTATTTTTTAGCATACCATTTTAATCGTATTTCTCGTCAGTAAACCGAATTTATATTCCAAAATGAAAGAGAGAAACAAAAACTGGAGGAAGAAAAATACTTTTAATTAAATGACAGCCACTAAAAAACAGATTCAACTACCCCGGCCCCGATTGCTTCACCAGTTCGCTTCGCTCGTGTGCAGTGGAAATCCTTTTGTGCCTGGTTCGGCACAAAAGATTGGAAGGTATAGTGGGAAAAGCTCCTGAAAAATAATATTAAAAAAAAAGAATTAATATAATATACAATTGACCATACCAATCATTCAAATTAGATTCCGGTAACAATTCTGAATATCCGATTAGTCCTCCTAAAACGAAACTAAACCAAAAGAAACTTTTTCTTTTCCCCCACAGTCCCAACAAGGCTCATCGAAAGCACTTCTTCAAGCAGGGATTTGAGCCTCTCAAAACAGCTGGGCTTTACCGCATAGAATGTAGCGCCAAGCTCTGATGCCCTGCGGATATTCTCCGGATCACTGCTGGTGGAAAGCATAACAATGTTCAAGTCTTTCAGCACCCCCTCACTGCTTCTAATCTCCTCCAGGCATTCCAGTCCCGATTTGCCGGGCATATTGATATCCAGGAAAATAAATTCGGGAAGCCCTGAACTTGACAGCGCAAGAAGGTCATCCATCAAATGCATGCCGTCGGGGACCTGTTTTAAAATAACATCAGGTTCAATTTCAAGAACCGCATCAGCAAAGAACTCCCTGTCATCGCTGTCGTCATCCGCCAGGTAAATAAATCTTTTAGAATTGTACTTTTCAAACGCCATTTTTACTAAAATTTACACCAAAGAAAACTACTCCGGATAAACGGTATTCCAAACTAATTGGCCTGCGCAATTGTTAAAACTGCATAATGATATTCAAGTTCGATTTTGGATTGCAAAGATAATTCTTAATTCAGAAAAAACACATTAAAAAAATAACTTTTACATTTTTTGATGTATGCCGTTTCAGCAAAATTCCACTGTTTACATGCTGTTCAACTATACGAAAAATTTGAGCCTTTAAATTTGTTACAAATTAGAACATATAGCGCAATTATTTTTGTTACAAAATATAATAATTTTATCCTGTATTAAAGAAGAAGACTGTAGAAGGGCGGTTGTGCACATTGATATAAATACGTTTTTTCTTGTCCTGTGAAAGACTGCCAATTCGGAACTCGACCAGATACCTCTGATCATTGGAGGCGGTGAAAGGGGTGCTGTAACATCGTGCTTTTATGAAGCCGGGCGTTTCGGGTTTAGCCCGACATGCCCAAACATATAACCATAAAGCTCTGACCGCAGACTAAAAGGATGAAAGGTGACAATAAAGATAATAAAATGAGTATAAATTAAATTCCAGAAAAGATGATGCTATTTGATGACACTGAAATTTTTTCATCAGGCAATGGCGGTAAAAGAACTTTTGACGTCCCTGATGCGGACCTGATGCTGATCGATAATTTTTTCAGCAAGGAAGAATCCGATTATTACTATAATTTTTTATACCATAATTCCCAGTGGAGGCAATACGAAATGCCCATGTACGACAAGGTGGTCACAGCTCCCAGGATGATCACATGGTACGGCGAGTCAAGAAGACCCGAGCGTAAGGCAAATCCCCACTGGCCCTCAGAGCTGCTGCGGATCAGGGAGCGTGTGCAACAGCATACCCATATCCGGTTCAATGCCGTGCTGCTTAACCTTTACAGGGACGGCAATGACGGGGTGGGATGGCACAGCGATAAAACCACCAGCACCAACAAGGACATGAACATTGCCTCGGTAACTTTTGGGGAAACAAGACTGTTCCGCCTGCGCCATAAATTCCTAAAGCACATCCCCCAGATTGAAATCCCCCTGCATCACGGTACTTTCCTTCTTATGGCAGGACATACCAATACCTATTGGGAGCATCAGGTGCCCAAAACAGCCCGGGAAGTGCTGCCGCGCATCAACCTTACCTTTCGGCAGGTAAAGGAAAAGTAATTATAACCCTGGGCGCCGTGGTATTGTAACCTCTTTTACATCCTTATTTTTTATTTGAAAAGGATTGAGCTCATGATAACTACATAAACCACTAGTAATCATAGCAATCCTGTAAAAATCGTGATTTATAGTATAACAGTATTATGATCTTTGAAAGTAACTTTGGGTAAACTCTTAAATTTAAAAATCATGGATGATAAAACGAAAACAGGAAAAACAGATGATTCGCAGATCAATATAAACGAATCTTATGAGGTGCAGTATTGGTCTGAAAAGTTCAATGTGCCACAGGAAACATTAAAAACAGCTGTGAGAGCCGCAGGTACCAGAGTGGATGACGTCAGGGATTATCTGGCAGAAAACAATTAATCATGCCGTGGTACAACGGGGATTATCCCCCATCTTATAAAAACCAGCCCGCAGAGGTAAGGGAAAAGGTTGTCGAGATCGCTAATGCCCTGCTTCAGGACGGCGCAGAAGAAGGAATTACCATCGCTACGGACTCAAGCAGGCCCGTGAGCTGCTGGAAAACCATAAGGAGAAAACCGACAAAACTGAAAATCATGGAAACGAATAAAAACACACAACAGGACGAGCAAAACACTGATGAAAATGCCAACAGTTCCTACAGCAGTTCGGGAAGCATGCAGCCCGGAGCAGGTACCGGAGAAGCCGGCCGCCTGAATAACTACCAGAAGGGATTACCTGGATGGGGCTTAGGACAAAAAAAACAATCCTAAGGGAAAAAGCATCGCCGAGGCCACTGAGTCTTCCAAAATCTCGGATATTTAACAGTTAAAGAGTACAATGATATCCAAATCTTGAAAAGAATTTACTATTTTTATGGTAAAAGCAAACTTACATTGCATAAAACAAAAAAGGCATCTGCCAGATGCAGATGCCTTTTATAAGTTAACCGTTATAGTATATTATGCTATCACTACGTTTACTGCGTTTGGACCTCTGCGGCCTTCTTCAATGTCATATCGTACTTCATCGTTTTCACGAATGTTTTCCGATAGACCTGAAACATGAACAAAAACTTCGTTTCCTCCATTACTTGGAGTTATGAATCCGAATCCTTTTTCTTCATTGAAAAATTTTACTGTACCTTCTTGCATTTTAATGTATTTAATTGCCCAAAGGTACCCTTTTAAAATGAGAAGGGGCTGAAATTGAGATTTTTATTTTACAATACTATAATCGGGCATCTCAAAGACACCCTGATTGAATTTTATTTAATCCTTATGGGATATATTCTTTTCAGAAACAAAAAAGATATTTTTTACCGGATCCAGCAGAGCTTTTGTCCAGTGCAGTACGAATACTTTTTTCAGAACCAGAATAAAGCCGCTAAAAGAACTTGGTTTCTGTACATAGAGGTTTGCCCCTTTGTTAAAAGTCTCTTCAATATCACGGGGATGGTTCGACGTGGAGAGCATAACGGCCGGGATATCCTTAAGTTCGTTATCACTCTTTATTTCAGCCAGCGCCTCCTTGCCTCCTTTAACTGGCATATTGATATCAATGAAAACAATATCAGGATTTGGCTCGTCGGGATCTTTCAGGGCGTTTAACAATTCCTGCCCGTTTTCTACAGTTTTTACCTCAGAAGGGACATTGGTCGCATCAAGGGCTTCCATAAATAATTCCTGGTCATCCTTATCATCCTCGGCCAGTATAATTTTCAGTGGCTCTTTTTCTTCCATGCCAGCAGAAGTTACGGCAGAATTTTTAGGGCTTGTCATAGTAGGCGGTGTTTACAATTGCCAAAAGTACTATATAAATGCATAATAAAAATTTCAAAAAAGCAGTAATATTAAAAGTGTATATTTTTTTATTTACATGCGCAGAATATAACGCTCATAATGTTAATTAGGTTGGAGTTCTACAACCAACGGCATTAAATTGTATAACACAACTCTTTAGCAGGCACCCTACCTTAGCGTAAACCATAAAGACTAACAATTGTGCAGCATAACTTAAATTTTCTACAGGATATCTCACTGCAAACGCCGGTTCCCACCGCAGTTTACACTACTGAGGATTTAGTTGTTTCCTTTGCTAATGCAGCCATGAGGAATTTATGGAATAAGGACGGGCAGGTGATCGTCGACAAATTCGCTGATATTGCCCCTGAGCACGGGCAGGATTCGATCAGCCAGGAAATACTGCGGGTAATGAAAACAGGAATACCTTTTAAGGCCTATGACCAAAAAATTAATATTCTTATAACGGGAGTATCAACACCGCTTTTTTTTAATTATAGCTTTACTGCCCTTCGCAATGAAAAAGGGGTAGCTTACGGCGTGGTACATACCTGCACGGAAGCAACCAAACTGCATGAGGCAAATAGCCAGATAATAAATTCCGGCGAAATGCTGGGCATGGCCATCGAAGCCTGCGGTATGGGTACCTATGAAATCGACCTTATAAAAAACAAGATCACAACCTCTGATAATTTTAAAAAACTCTGGGCCGCCGACTCTGAAATTACCATCGATGCCCTTATAGCAAAACTGCATCCGGACGATCGCAGCCTTCTGGAAAAAGCCCGCAAAGATGCCCTTGAAAACGGAGTGGTCTGCTACGAAGCCAGAATTTTGCAAAAAAACGGCTCCTGGAAATGGGTTAAGGTTTTTGGAAAAATCATAAAAGATGAAAAAGGTACCCCGTTAACAATCTTAGGGGTTGTTCAGGATATACAGGACCAAAAAGAATCTGAGGCGGCACTGAAAAGAAAGATCCAGGAAAGCACCATCGAACTTCGAAGATCAAACGATGACCTGCTGCATTTTGCCAATGTAGTGAGCCATGACCTTCAGGAGCCGGTCAGGAAAATCAAAATCTTCAATGACTTCCTAAAAAATGACACTGCAGGCCAGTTGCAGGACCGCTCTGTTATGCACTTAAACAAAATTGCCCATTCTGCCAATCGGATGCAGTGCATCATTGAAGGGCTCCTTGCCTACTCTACTATAGACAAAAGCACACAGCCCGTTGAAAATATTTTTCTAAACGACCTGTTGGAGAACATCAAAACAGATCTGGAGCTTATCATAAAAGAAAAAGGGGCCATCCTGATTATAAACGATCTTCCCGAGCTCGAGGGTGCCCCTATCCTGATTCAGCAGCTGTTTTATAATCTTATCCAAAATGCTCTGAAATTCACAAAAGCAGACCAGCCTCCACGGGTTATAATTACTGCGGTTCTAAAGAATATCGATTCGGTTGATTCGGTTGAAATTTCCTTCAAGGATAATGGCATAGGACTTGATCCGCTTTATGCACAGAAAATATTTGGTGCTTTTGAAAGGCTTCATTCCAAGAATGAATACGAGGGAAACGGCATCGGCCTGGCACTCTGCCAAAAGATAGTTGACAGGCACAATGGAACTATAACAGCTAAAGGAAAAAAAGGAAACGGCGCCGAATTTATAGTTTCCCTTCCCCTTAAACAAGCTGCGCAGAGTATTTAGAAACAGCTATTGTGCCAAAGCTAAAATTGAGTACAGGGAAGTTTAAGTACCTTGGCATATAAAATGCTAACAGGATCCCGGCTGTTATCGATGTATCATATCATATTTTTGCCACAAACCAATAAGTATGATTTTAATTATTAAAATTACATTATTTTATTGTTTATTTACAACTAATACAATAACAAAGGCTCCATTTTGTTAAAATTTAAATATTGTTTAATTTTTCTGTCAAAAAGATAAACAAATTATTTTAGTTTTCATAAATTAGCATGAAGGGCATCCAGCCAAAAATAGCCTTTTAAAAATTTGAATCATTACTAAATAGGTGAACATGAAAAAAGCCAATTTATTTTTACCAGCGATTCTACATCCGATCAGAAAAGACCTAAGGGACCGGATAATAAAGAAAAAGCAAATATTTTTAGGCATCTCAATTCTATAACACTGGTCCGAAGTACTATAATTATATTTACTAAAAAACAATAGCTTAGCAAAAGCAAACCAAAAACATATTGCCATGTACCAAAATATGAGGCTCTTAAAAGACATAGTGGACAACACCCCGCTGCCCATTGCAGTGTATTCGGGTGATGACCTTAAAATAGAACTGGCCAATACAGCCATGATAAAAGCCTGGGGCAAGGGGAATCAGGTGCTGGGCAAAAAATACCTTGAGGTGCTTCCCGAGGTCAAAAAACAAGATTTTTTTAAGCAGGCCACCGCAGTGCTTAAAACCGGCATCCCTTTTCATGCCAAGGATAAAAAGGTGGACCTTGTAATTGATGGCAAACTTACAACACACTATTTCAACTACAGCTTTGTTCCCCTTATTGATCAGAACGGCCATATCTACGGGGTGATGAACACCGGGGCTGACGTGACCGATATTCATGTGGCCAAACTACAGCTTCAGAGCGCCGAGGAAAAGCTAAGAATAGCAATTGAATCCTCGGGCTTAGGCACCTATGAAATTGACCTTGCCACCAAAGAGGTGAAGACCTGCGGGAACTTCAATGCCATTGTGGGTGTCGAGGGGAAAATATCAAATGAAAATCTCCTTGCAAAACTGCACCCCGGGGATTGGGACGTGCGCGAAAAAGCACATAAGAATGCCCAAATTACAGGCAGGATATGTTATGAGGCCAGAATTATAAATAAGGATCAAAGCGCGCGATGGATTAAAATTAACGGCAGGGTCATCAGGGACGAAAACGGCAATGATGCGTCCATTATCGGCATTATCCAGGATATCCACGAACAGCGGGAATTCGAGCAGGAACTAAAAAGACAGGTTGCCCAAAATACGCAGGAGCTCAAAAGGTCCAATGACGATTTGCTGCATTTTGCCAATGTGGTGAGCCATGACCTGCGTGAACCGGTACGTAAAATTAAAATTTTCAACGCACTATTGAGAAATGAAAAAGAGAGCGAGTCTAATGAGAACTTCAAAAAACACCTCACTAAAATAGACCAGTCGGCGGTAAGGATGGATAATATTATAGAGGGCATCCTGAGCTATTCCACTATAGACAAGACCCGTAAGCCCATAGAGCGTGTTGATCTCGGGGAAGTCATTGAGAATATAAAAACAGACCTGGAACTGATCATAAAAGAGAAAGGCGCCATACTGAATGCCTGCAAGCTACCTGAAATAGAAGGGGCTCCCATTCTCATCACCCAGCTTTTTTACAACCTGATACAAAACGCGCTTAAATTCTCCAAAACAGAGGAGCCTCCCCGTGTTGTCATTACCTGTGTCCCAACCAGCCTAAACGGCGCACAAGCCGTACAGATCACCATTAGGGATAATGGGATAGGACTAGATCCTGCATTTGCCGAGAGAATTTTTACGGCCTTTGAAAGGTTAAATTCCAAAGACCAGTATGAAGGAAATGGCCTTGGACTTGCACTTTGCAGAAAAATAGCCAACAGGCACAATGGCACCATATCGGCCATGGGAGAGAAGAATAACGGGGCAGAATTTATAGTCACCCTGCCTTTGAGACAGGCAGCAGAAAATGTTTAAATTTCAGTGAGGATCAGATGTTACCCTTATCCTCACTGCCGCCAAAATTCAATACTGCTATACTACAAATTACGGAGGATATGCAGTGCTTGGTCATTGCTCTTTTTGTAATGCTTTTTTTACAGGCTAATTAAATTCAGTTCCCGCCTTACTTAAAAACAGATATACTGTCCTCAAGCTGCTCCCTGGCTATAAAGGCAGCAATAAATTCCTGCACCTCGCCGGCCGTTCCGCTCTCAATATCAAAAGAATTGATATGAAACTCCTCATCCTGGTCCGAAATGTGTATGATCTGGGTGTAGCCCTTTGAGATCAGGCTTCCTTTTAATTTAATAATATTTGACTGCTGTTTGCCGTCAAGCTGCTTTCGAACCTTCAGTTTCAGCCCCTTTTCCATTGCGATTAATTTAAATAACATTGATACCGTCTGGTATCAAAAGTAAAATTATTTACCGGATTCCAACTGAAGATTCCATAAAATAAATTGATACCGTTATTGATTAGTTTTCGGGATTCTCCATCCTGCTGATGATTTTATTCACTTCCGCTTCTGTGCTTTTAAGCCTGGCCTGGCAGAACTCAATAAGCTCTGATGCCCTTTTGACTTTTGCAGCCAGCTGGTCCACTGATATTTCTTCGCTTTCTATTTGTTTTGAAATGGCTGTCAGCTCGGACTTTGCCGCCTCATAGGTCAGTTTCTCTTCCATCATATTGTATTTTTTCTTTAACAATGCTTTTTAGTTTTACGCCATTTTTCATATAAACATCTTATTTTTACTAGTCAAGAACAGCACTCTCGAGCAGCCCTAGCCCCCGATTGCTTCGCCAGTCCGCTTCGCTCGTGTACAGTGTAAATCCTTTTGTGCCGGGTTTCGGCACAAAGAGGGTGCAGCGGATGGCGGAAAAAGCTCCTAAAAATAATATTACTCCTAAACCTAAAAACAGCATTATATAAATTGAATGACGATCACTCAAGCAAAATTCGGGCAACAATTCTTAATACCTCATTAACTTGATTTCAGAAATAATTAAAAAACAATCAAAAAAATCCCAGGCTGTAAATTATATAACGAAACAAGCACGGTAATGCCCTAATTGCCCTTTTGGGATGAGCAGTACAAAACAGCCAAGAGCAATAACAGCGCAACAGGAAGTACAGCAATTGCAGGCGGCTAGAAAAGTGCCTCCGCCAGTACCACAAGGAAAAATAAAGAATAAATCCGGAGAATTAAATCTCAGTGTTATGGAATAATCAGCTTCTTTTGGATATACATTTTAAATAGGATATAAGCTTGGAATATTTAAAATTATTTAAATAACAACCAAATTTCCTTATCTTTATTAAAAGCTATTGTGTTATTATCTAAACTAGTACATCTTGGAGAAATCATCGGTTTATCTTCACAGCATACTGCAGAAACTTGCCGGGAGTTTTCCCGGGAGCGTCCCATTGGAAGAGCTCACAGCAGTTGTAATCCCCCCTTATAATATCCTTAGAACATTTACAGAGAATATGTCTGCACAAAGGCAAAACCAAGCAAAAATACTCGATGCGCTAATCGCGCTGGAGGATCAGGGGTATATTGTCCTTAATCGGGCTACAGATCAAAGCTGCATCACCATCAAAGGCCTGATCAAAATAAATCATACGGTATTGTGCAATTAACCTATGTAGAAAAATTCTTGGAACTGCCCAAACTCTACAATAATTGAAAAAAATTTAGTATGCAGAGTTTTGTGGCAGAATCGTGGCAATGGTTAAAAAAAATAGAACGCAAATAAAAGAAAGCTATAACAAGTTTAGGTTCGAAACTGTATATAAGAAAGTTCTAAAACTTTGTTGTATTT
>Ga0247812_10000286_pt1 | contig 42658 bp, 38 predicted proteins | sample UWRJL149409B1_FD_178011 | JGI IMG/M metagenome (GOLD analysis project Ga0247812, IMG submission 178011) | Plant litter microbial communities from Arlington Agricultural Research Station in Wisconsin, United States - UWRJ-L149-409B-1 | ecosystem: Environmental > Terrestrial > Plant litter >...
CACGAAGCGATGTGGGGAAGAACCCGGATAACAGATATAGACTATTTATTAGAAGCTTCTGACACAGACATTAAAACTCCAGAATTTCAAAGAAAGATTTTATTACATAAATATCGTGATAATGTAAAAAATATTAGCTATACATTTCATGGGCACAGTGTAATAGAAACACCCATTAAAAGGGGTAATCAATTTTTTATCGATACGGGGGCTGTTTTTCAATATAGAGGTTTGTTTAATAAAGGAGCTTTAACTATTATTGATTTTACAAATGAGAATAAATTTGAACTTCATAGATACTCAAATTTTGGTAAAGAAGTATATGAGAAAATGGATATTGAAACAGGAATGATGCTCTATTAAAAAAAGCCCTTACGGGCTTTTTATCTGTGTAATGCAAGCTTATCCAAAATTATTTTTCTCTCTGCATCCAAGGAACTAATCTGATTTTCTTTTAACTTATCGCTAAGCGTCTTAGATGTCGATGGTTTCTTAACTTCATCAGACAAATCATTATACAAAGCTTCCCTTGTATTGTTTATTCCCTGCATTTCAAAGAATGATTTCATTCTGTTATTCCAGTTAGGAATAATGTCATAAATAATACTTGATAAGTCATCAACAAATGAACGTTCAATGTTCTTCATTGCATTCAAATCAGATACAAATGAAATTGCTTGCATTTTTGTTGTTGTCAAACTTTCAATTCTTTTATTCAATCTAATTGACAAAGAATTATAATCATCAACTTTACTTAGTTTCTTTAAATCAGAAATTTCATCATTGCTAAGCAATATTTTCTTCTCGCTATCAATCTTGTCAATTGCCTTTTTACCAGCACTGAAAAATAAATCAATGTTATCAACAAGTTTTTCAATATTTTCATATTGTTTTGAATATTCTGAAATAATTGCTTCTGATTGAACAGTTAATGGCGCAATCTCAGACTCTAATAATTCAAAGTCACTAGCAATTAATTTATATTCTTCATAATTAGAGCTATCAAAGTTTTTTAACTTATCAAATAAAATTGCAGTTGTCTTTTGAACATCTTTAACTTTTGAACGATTGAAAATCTCAATAACCTGATCATTGATTGCAGTGAATGAGCGTTGTAGAACCACACCAAAATCTTGAAGTTGAATTGGGTCATTAACATTCAAATTAACCAATATTTCATCAATTTTTTGAAGGCTGTTTTTTGTTAAATCTTTATTGTCCTTAATAATCTGTTGTTTTTCTTCTCGCCAGTTATTAAGAAGCTCTTCTTTTTCTCTTTTTTCAGTTTCAACACGTCTGGTTTCTTCAAACTCAGCTAAAGCTCGACGTTCCTCGGCTAAACGAGCTTCTTCAAGTTTTTGTTTTTCAGCTTCATCCTTAGCCTTAATAACAGATTCCGCTCTTTGACGTAGAATGCCAATAGGCAAAGTATCTCTACTTAATACACCTGATAAGAGTTCTTTCTTAGTGCGGAATTCACCATATTGTTCAACAAATTCTTTTGCTTCTTTAATTCGGTTTTTACGGCATGCCTTGCAAGAGCAGACAACTTCCATATCTGAATTTTGAGTTTCTTTAGTCATATTTTCCTGCCTTATTTTGTATGAAGCTAGCATAACACAAGACCAAACAGAAAGCTAGTCCCTGTTTGGTCTATATGATAATATTACAAATTACGATAATCAGTACTTGCATCAAGAAGTGCTTGTTTCAATTCTTCTTCCATTTTAGCTAATTCAACCTCAGATTCTAACCTTGCTTGTTTTGCTTCTTTATGAATTGTCAATGTTTTCTTTAATGTGCCAATGGTACTAGCATTAACAAGTTTCATTGCATCAATATCATAAATACCACGAGCGTAACCTTTACCCACTTCAAGAACAAGTTTGTCCATGTTGTCAGCGTTTTTAGTGTAAAGCAAGTTAGCACTATCTTTGGAAACTTTAACAATTTCATTAGCTGTTTTTTGACGGTCAATAGATATTGCTTGTACGAACTGACGCTTCCAAGCCGGAATAACATTATCGATAACATCATTAATGTCCTCAATAAGCATTGTGTTCGTCCCTTCTGTCAAACGAATCTGTGTTGCACCTTGAATAGCTGCCATTCTAGCTCTTTTAAGGTTGTTCAAGCGTTTCTCAAAACGGTCTACTGCTTTATACATATCAGCATAGTTTTGACCATCAGAAATGTCACCTGTGGTTTTAGCTCTTTCTTCTAACTTAGCCAAATCTGCGTGAATACTAGGTAATGATTCTTTACCAGCAAAAATATAAAGTTCAAGCTGACGAACTAGTTTTTTGTTTTCATCATACAAATTTGAAAGATTAACAACATCTTTTGTTAAATGATGATTCTGAATCACAAGATTTTCAACAAGACGATCAATACTGTCTTTTGCAGTATCCATTCGATCTTGAATTTTATCTTTAACCATAGATGCAATGCTTGTACCCATTAATGGTTTAAGAATAGACTGCAACCAACTTGGTTGATTATTGCTTTCGTCCAAGGATGCAATTTCTTTTGAAATAGATTTAATAGCATCACCTGTTTCGCCAAAATCTTTTAATTTCACCTCGGAAAGAATTTTATCCGCAAACTTAGTTAGTGATGCTTGTGCATCAGTACCAAATTTAATAATCTTCAAGCTATCAGAAATATTAATTTGAGTTTTAAATGCTTCAACAAGTTTATATTCCTCTTCTATTTCTGGACCACGAATACCAGCAGAAATTGAGCCTGTTTTCTCATAATTAGCAAGAGTTTTTTCATTTATTTCGGCAATCAATTCTTCTGGTTTAGAAAGTTTTGATTTCAAGTCATTATATTGCTCAGACATTTGTATCTCCGTTATTTCAATTAATGCCAACATTCTATCAGATAGAAAAAGTGATTGCAATCTTTTTTTGCCATATTTCTTATATAGTTGTATTAAAATATTTTTCTTGGCAATAGAATTTTGCTTTTAGAAAATTAAATGATATATAATATAAGAAATCCATTAATAAACCAATATTAAATATTATGACAAAACCTACATTCCAAGATACAATTGAAAAATTAACACTTAAATTATCAGAAAAAATAACATTCATTAATAATCAAAGAGAGTTAGCCGTCAAAGCTGGTAGAGCAGACGAAGATATAGATAATCTCGATACATTATTTGATGTTGGTGTATTTTATGCACATACTTTACTTGCAATTGCAAAAGGTAAAGCATCTGGTGAACTTGAAAAAACACAAATCCCTGAAATCGTTGATGCATTTAACACAATTGGTGAGTATATCACTATAGTTGAAAATTTGCAGAACGAAGGCGAAATCTAAAAGGTATTATTGATGTTAATAAATACAAAGAAAAAACTTGCAGTATTCGATGTTGATGATACTTTTTATAGTTTGCAAGGTACTATACATAGAGCTTTAACAGCAGAAACTGGAAAAGATATTCACCCAAGTAAATGGCATTCATTTATGTTGAACGAAGTCTATGGAGTAACTAACGAAGAAGTTTTTGCAGCTTTTCATAAGCATGAAATTCTTATTGGTGGTGTAGTAGATCATTCAATTAAAGATTTATTAAAACATTTTAAGGATGAAGGGTACACTACATTAGCATTAACATCTAGAGGCTGGCATAATCAGGGTGAAATGTTAACTCATCAAATGCTTGATGCTAATAATATAAAGTTTGACCATGTACAAGTTGTTACACATGGGCAATCAAAAGGTGGTGTATTAAAAGAGCAATGGTCTGATAGATTTAAAGTTGATTTTTTTATAGATGACTATGAAAAAAATATTCATGGTGTTGCGAGCGCAATTGAAGGTAATCCTTTAATAGTTGTCAAAAATCAACCTTGGAATAAAATTAATGTATTTGATGAGAACAAATTTAAAAGAGTAGATGAACTAAGCGAAGTAATTCAGCTTTACCATAATCATCATGATTTGAAGTTTGAAGTTCAAGAACCTTTGAAAATAAAAACTAATAAAAAAATAAAACCGCGTTAAGCGGTTTTTATTTATCAATAATTTGATACTAATTGTTCATATAAGTTTTTAATATCGTCATCAATCAATTCTGCATCTTCGTTGTTATCTATCTTAAATAGTTTGCCAAAATTACTTTTTACGATTTCTTTATTAATTATTGATTTTTTTGTATCATAAGAATGAGTATGTTTAATTCTTTCTTCTGCCACAAGAGGATCAATAAACCTTTTCTCCAAAAGTCTTTTGTGTCTAATTGAATCATCTGCATTTACTAAAATAACATGATTATTACATAAATCAAGCAAATTACTTTCTACCAAAATAGCAGAGTTAATTAACACAATACCTTGCTTATCATTTAATTCTTTACGCAACAGCACTTTTACTGGCTCTTTAAAAACTTGATTTAAAAAATCCAAATGTTCATTTTTGCCTTTTTTAATATTAGGGTCAAAAACAATTTTTGAAATTTCTTTACGATCTAAAGTTCCAAATCTATCTTCTATTTTCTGTCTTACCAAAACATGAGCAGGTTTATCAGAACCATAAATACCATTAGCCAAACTATCTAAATCAATGTTAAATACTTTTAAATCTTTATCTTCGGAATATTTTACTAATTTCTCGGCAATATAAGATTTACCAGAACCCATAACTCCTGTAACACCAACCAAGAACTGGTTAGATATTTTCTTTTCAAGAAGTTTTTTAACTGGTAATGGAACGTATTCTTGAATTAATCCATGCTCCAATTGAATAGCCTTTACACTACTAGAACTAACATGTGTCAGCTTCGATTTTGAAAACATTAAAAATGTATCAATTTCGATTTGTGTGCTATTGATTTGGTCAAGGGTTTGTTCATATCCCATATCTACGGAATTTCGAATCCCTTTTACAATAAATTGTGCATTTTGTTCAAAAGCAGTATCGACCAATAGACCAGAGAATAAGATGACTTCAACATTTGGCAAATGACTAAGAGATTGTTTAGCAACAGCTAGACGTTCTTCGGGGGTCAATAGATATTTTTTATTTGGGTTAACCCCAAGTGCAACAATAAGCTTTTCGAAAGCTTTCGCAGAACGACTGATAATATCGATATGACCATAAGTGATAGGATCACCAGATAAAGCGTAAATTGCAGTAGTCATTTTTTATCTCCTTAAGAAAAAAAGCCGTGCTTTAAATAACACGGCTATTTTAACCTATCTATTATACTTTTGCAAGTACTGGTGGCGTCTTTTTATCAGTTACTACAATTTCATTATCTACAAGAGAAACATAGATTTTGCCATTGTTTTTGATTGCTCCAAAAGTTATAGCTTTTGCGATAGGAAGTGCTAATCTATCTTTTACAGTTCTATTAACTTCTCTTGCACCAAACTCAGGTTTGAAACCACGTTTAACAATATCACTAATAACATTATCATCAATAACCAATTTGTAACCTTGTTTCGTTGCTTTTTCTTGAATTGGAAGAATTGCTTTGTTAACAATATCAAGAACAATCGATTGACTAATTGGTTTGAATTCAATAATACCATCCAATCTGTTTCTAAATTCCGGTGTAAATGTCATTTCAAGTTTATGCTTATCAATACCGCTCGCATCATTTTTTGTTGGTGCAACAAAACCAATACTACGCTGTTCTTGTGAAGTAGCTTTTACACCAGCATTAGAAGTAAAGATGATTAAAGTGTTTCTGAAATCAATCTTACGACCTGCGCCATCAGTAATTGTACCGTAATCTAGAATTTGCAAGAACAAATTGTAAATTTTAGGGTGTGCTTTTTCAATTTCGTCAAGAAGAACGATAGAGAAAGGATGTTCGTTAACTTTTTCAGTTAATGCGCCACCATCTTCAAATCCAACATATCCAGCACTTGCGCCAATCAACTTGGTAGTTGAAATCTCAGAAGAATATTCTGACATATCAAGACGAATCAAATTCATTGCAAGAGTTTCAGATAACTGTTTTGCTAATTCGGTTTTACCAACACCAGTAGGACCAACAAACAAGAAACTACCCAATGGTTTTTGTTCATCTGCAAAACCAGATTTTGCCAAAATAACTGCATCAGTTACTCTATTAATTGCATCGTCTTGACCAAATACTTTCGAAGAAACTTTTGTTGACAAATGTCTAAGTGTTTCATTGTTATTATTGTTTTCAATATTTTCTAATGGTTGCTTAGTGATTCTTGCAACAATACTATTAACAAATGAAACAGTTACAATTTTATCTTCTGTTTTAAGCTTCGCATAAGCACCAGCTTCATCAAGTAAATCAATCGCCTTGTCAGGAAACTTTTTGTTGGTAATGAAACGTGCTGATAATTCAACAATTTGCTCAATCACGCCTTCTGCGTAAGTTACTTTATGACTTTCAGCATATTCATCTTTAACGCGATCTAAAAGCTCAAGTGTTTCTTCTTTATTGAGTTCTTCTACTGAAATTTTATTGAATCGACGTGACATAGCTGCGTCTTTTTCAAATAATGTACGATATTCTTTAATTGTAGTAGAACCAATTACACGCATTTTACCGCCAGTCAAGTGTGGTTTCAAGATAGTGAGAATACTGCCGTTTGTTTCACCTTGATTTAAAGCATGAATTTCGTCAATAAATACAATTGTCTGTCCATCAGAAACATGGTTAATTACTGCTTGAACACGTTTCTCCAAATCACCACGATATTTTGTACCAGCAGTTAATGCGTTTACATCAAGCATAAGCAATCTAAATTGACTGAGACTTTCGTGAACTTCACCGTTTTCAAAAGCAAGGGCAAAACCTTCAACAATCGCAGTTTTACCTACACCTGCATCACCAATCAAAACAGGGTTGTTTTTCTTTTTGCGTGATATGATCTGAATCAAATCATTCAATTCTTTTTGGCGACCAATCATTGGGGAATAAACGCCATTCTTAGCATTTTCTCTCATATCAACAAGAAAACGTTTTACTTGAATATTGTCTTCATCGCCTTCATCAGCGCCTTCTGCTTGCATATTTTGCTTACTTTTTAGAATGGCTTCGTTAACAGTGCGGATTTTCACTCCACCTTTGCTCAAAATTTCACTTACAGCATTCTTAGAGTTCATCATGTCAAAGATAACGTTAAGTTCACTGAAAGAATCGTAATTCATAACTTTAGCATTATGTCTTACATTTTCCATTAATGATAAGAATCCACTGTTATAAGTTATTTCCTCAGCATAATCTGGATTTGAATCTTTCCACCTAGTGGTAGTATGTTCTAAATGTTCTTGAAGTTGCGTCAACATTGATTCAACATTTGATTTGTCATTTTTAAGAATTTTCTTAAAAGCTTCGGAGTTTTCTATAATGGTTTTTAATAACAATTCGAGTGTAACATAACTTGCATAAGTGTTTGTAGCATCGTTTTGTAGAATGGTGTTAATGTCTTTTAAAGACTTGGATGGTTTTGGTTGCATGTAAATTACTCCCCGTTATTTAATGTTTGCATATTGTCAGAATTCCTTTTATTTGTCAAGTAGTTATTGAAATTTTTAACTACTCTACATATTCCATAATAGGCTGTAGGTCTTTAAACATAATTTTCTTGGTAAAAAAATCATACTTGTCAAATACTATAGTAACCTTATCAGATAAGTTGATTGTTTGGTTATTAATAGTAAAAGAATAGTTCTGCAAATCTAATTTAATATTGTATTTCTCTTTATTAAATCGAGTAAAGGCAAAATTACCTACAATCCCATTACTATCTAGTATAATCCTTACACCAGATTTTTCAATACTTAATATTTTACCTACTGATGCTTGCCCTTCGTGCCTACTTTCCAAAAAGTCACCTTTTAACCAAGTTTCTAATTCTTTTGTAGACTTGTTTATGTTTTTAATTGCATTGTTAATAACAAGTAATTCTTCGTCAGAAATTTCGCTATCTGAAAGGTTTTCCTTATTTAAAACAGCTTTAATCATTCTATGAACAACAAGATCAGGATAACGCCTAATCGGAGACGTAAAGAATGTGTAACGTTCTAAACCCATTCCTAAATGACCAAAACCTTGCTTGCTAAAACTTGAACTATCAAAATTATTACGAACAAGTTGTTTAGTTCTGTCACTTACAGGTTTTGATACTTCTTCGTCTCTGGAAGTTTCATAAGAACTATTTTCAACACGTTTTATTATAGATTTAAAACCATCTAAACTTTTTAACATAACTTCTGTTATTTTACTATCAACTTCTTTTTGCAATACGTTTAAAAGGCTTTCCATATCATCTAATCTGAGACCATTGTTAATTCTGTATATACCATTATCAGCATAATGCTTGTAAATAAATCTGCCAGCGAGCATGTTAGCTAGTACCATGCATTCTTCAACCATATTCATGGTTATATTTTTTTCTTGTGGAACAATATCTTTAATAAAGTTGCCAGTTGGGTCTAGCAATGTCTTAAAATCACGACCAAAATCATGAATTAAATTATTACTTTTTCTTCTGTGACTAAGAATATTATAAACTTCATATAAGTTTTTAATTACAAGTTTTACTTCATCGGAATATTTAAAATCATTAGAACAATGGAAAACATAATCTTCAACTTCTGAATATGTGAGTTTTGCCTTAGAATTAATTATTGCTTGATTAAAAGAGTAAGCTAGAATTTCGCCACTAGTGTTCACAGATACACTGCACACTAATACAAGGCGATCTACACCAGATTTTAATGAGCAAAGATCTGTTGAAAGCTTTGTTGGTAACATAGGAATAAGTTTTCCAAGATAATAGACACTTGACGAACGCTTCATTGCCTCACTATCAATTTGACTTCCACGCACAACAAAAGAAGCAACATCAGCAATTGCAATATGTATTTTATGAAAGTTCTCATTCTGTTCAATGCAAATAGCATCATCCACATCAATAGTATTATTACCATCAATAGAGACGAAAATCTTATCTGTCATATCGACATAATTGGAATTTATTTTTTTGTCTTGAATGACATTACCATTGATACTATCAACTTCTTTTATTGCTTCAAATGGGAAACTGGTTCTAATCCCATTTTTTCGACTGATGTAGTCTGTTTCAATTCCCGGTTGTTTGCTATTACCAATAACAAGTATTACTTTTGCTTTAGCTTTTCCATTAGAATTAAACGGGTGAACAATTACTTCACATTCAACGTAATCGCCAGCCTTAGCGTCATTGATAAATGAATTAGGAATTCTAATTTTTTTATTGTAACCATAATGATCGGGAATGACGTAATGAGCTTCATTTTCAATTGTAAAAATGCCACAAAATTTATGAAATTTAGTTTCAATGATGCTGATTACTGTTGCTACAGTAGTTATTTCGTTTGTTTGAGGATTTTCGTATGTTTCAATAAATCCGTTGATAATATCACCCGGCAAAAGAAGATTCATTTGCTCTGGTTCAATAATACTCGATTTAATTGAATTTCCAAGTTCATCATAAACTGTGAAAAATCCAATTTTTAGTCCGGGAGCAGATGAGACTTTCCCGATGTAGCTGTGCTTTCCTTTTAAAAGTAAATCTTCTTTACTGAATCTATCGTTTTTATTTTCGTATTTCATTTTTATGCCTTATAGTGTTGACTGAATATTAAACTTATCTATTTCATTTGTCAACGATTATTTTATTTTATCCTGTTAAGTATATACTTTAATACTTTACCAATCAATAAGATAGATGAAAGGTGCTATCACAGGTATTTTGACTTGACAAAGCTTTGTGAAAAGCATAGAATTACTGTCTTTATGAAGTCAGAAGGATTAAAAATGAATTTAATGCATACTCGTTCCAACCTTAAAAATTTTGTTGCCAACCACGATTCAATTTTTCCTGAAAGAATTGCAACGTCCATCGTTCTATCAAAAGTCCCTCGTTACTATCAAACAAATGCGGTACATACAGCTATCGATTATTTAGAAGTTGGTTTCCGTAGACTATTGTACGTTTCTCCGACTGGTACAGGTAAAACTCTATTATCAAAGCTAACTGCCACCAGTATTAAACTTCGCGAAATGTTAGGAATCAATGAAAAAATTCGTAATAATCCAGATTATAAGGTCAGGGTTCTTTTTATTGCTGGTCAGCAAAGACTTTTAAGGCAGGCTATTGAAGAATTTGAAGAATGTGGAGATATTGAATTTATTGCGCATAGTGCATTTCAGGATGTACCAGACGAAGTAATTGCTCAAGGATGGGACATGACTTTCATTGACGAAGCTCACCATGAAGCAATGACAAGTATTCAAAGGTTGCTTGACGTTGTTCAAGAAAAACCTATCTTTGGTCTTACTGCTACTCCTGATCGTGGAGACGGCTTATTGTTGAAATTTGAAAGGTTTATTTTTCCTATTACTAAAGAACAGGCTATTAGACGAAAATTTATTGCAACTCCTTCTATTAATAGCATTGTAGATACAAGTGGAACAAATAAATTAGCAATAGCAAAAGAAGTTATTGAGTTGTATTACGATCAAATGGGACAAACGATTGTTTACTTTAAAACTCAAAAAGAATGCGAAGAATTTAGAGATTTTTGTGATGCTAGTGGATATTCAGCATTTTGGCTTCAAGGTGATGCCAATATGGATGAAATTTTGGAAGATTTCTCTAATGGGGTATTCAAACTACTTCTTAATTGTCAAAAATTAGGCGAAGGAGTTGATATACTTAATTGTACTGACGTTCTTTTGGCTAGACAATTTAAATCGAGAGGCGAAAAAGAACAATATGTTGGTCGTGCTATTCGTCCAGATTCAACTTGTACTGTATGGGAATTTATAAATCCCTTCAAAGATAACGTTCCAACCAAAAGTTTATTTCCTGTTGTGCATTATCACAAATTGATTTATAAACAGCATGGGAAATGGCATGAAAAAATTATTGAACAAAATACAGATGAAGATATTTATGACACTGAATATTTCAAATCAGTAGAAAATAATAGTTTGGCTTAATAAAATAATAAGAGGCGATATGCAAGATTCTATAATTATAAAAAAATACAGAACTGAGTTTCTTGGTTCTGTATTAATTCTTAAATTTGAGGATAATACTATAATTTTAGAAAATCGCACTCTTAGATATCAAGAAAAATTTTCAAGAATATTGCGAGATAATATAAAAAAGACTAAAAGCCCAAAAGAACAATATATTTTGTTATTAAAAGCAGCAAGTTCTAACTGTCAAGAGTTAGACAACGTTTCTTTTTTAATATGGCAAGAAATGCGATAGTTACTTGACTTCTGTACAAATACTGTGTAAAATTTCCTCTTTTAAAGCAAAGGATAAAAACCCTATGATACCTTTTGACCCATCTAAAATCTCATATGATTATGTGTACATTACAAAACTAACAAAATTTTCTATTGAAGTCACAAAAGCAGACAACAATGAGGCGTATGCTCCTGAAAATATCAAGCATTCAATTCGTCGTGGAAAAACGATAGTCCCAATTCACCAAAAAGTTTTTATGCTATATGCAAAAAATAATAGTTTAGTAGAGTTTTCTGGTGAAGGTCGTAGAGCTTGCATCTTTTATTATGATGGATATGTTCTTACAATTGATGTTTTTAGACCCTTTGCGACATTTCAAGGTGTTCAGGTTCCTGAAAAAGATTGGATTTCTTTAAACATTGAAGCATTAAATAAAATTGTTGGCTTAATTGCTGAGGCACAAGCAAAAGATAATACAGCAAAAGTATTTATTGATGGTGAAACTATTTTCTTTCCTGATTCGATGTCTAAACCTAGTTATTTCAAAACTACTAAAAATTTTTGGCTTCAACCAATACGTTATATTCAATTATCAAAAATGGCTGTTAAAATAAGCAAAAATTTTGCATCAGTTATGCAAGCTAAAAAAGATGTTATTGATACTGGTGAAATTGTTACCGAAACCAAAGTAGAAAATAATGCAATAAAACCAGATACTATTGAAGAAAAATCAAAAAATAAAGCTAAAAATACTGATACCGAAACATTTATTGTTTTGAAAGCAGGATTTGTATTAGCGTATAATCCTATTTTAGAAGAAGACCCTGACTTTGTAGTTTATTCAAGCGTAATGACAGATACAGATGGGGAATCAAAAAAAGGACGTTTTGGTATTAGCTATGGTATTCCGTCTCCGAAAGTATTCTATAAAATGGAAGATTCGCAAAATCCAATGTACTTCAACCTTTTGTTCGCTCTAAGAGCAGGTAAAGTAATTGGTGAACATTATGGTTTTGACGAAACAGATTTCTTGGATATTCCAAGTGTTATTCTCGCAACAGGCGTTTTAAATCTTAAAAATGATATTTCATATCAAAGCCGTTCTAACTATCCAATGGATCTTAATACATGGGATTGTCTAGCTTATTTGTTTAGATTCTTCCATAAAGAAACAGATTTAAATATTTATCGCAACTTAGTATCATTATTTGGTTTTGCAGTTAAATATGGTTTTGTAGATAAAAAGAATACAGGTAATGTTTTCAAAGAAGGCAAAAGTCTTGAAGACCTTCCTAAAAGACATATTCATATAAATCATAAAGATGTTGCAGAAAAAGAAGGCTTTGTGGTTAAAAAATATACAGATATCAATAACTTAGCAAAAAGGTCAAGACATAGTTCTAGAAATCGTGCTCCAACGCCCGGTTTATTTGATAATGATGCTATTTAAATTTTTAATTATTATGCAAAAAAATTGATTTTAAAATTGACTTTTTTGCATGATTTGCTACAATGTTTAGACTTAATAGGAATACAAAATCGGAGAATAAAATATGCCAGACGTAAATAATTTCGAAGTAGTTGAAAATGCAAAAATAGCAATGAATTATATTTTAACTGAAACAGGTACAAAAGTTAGAATTGTAGTTAATGATAAATATGAGCATACTTTTTCTCAGAAAAGTAAAGTCAGCCACCTTGTAATGGAAATTGAAAAAGAAGTCCTATTCAATAAATTGAATGGTGGTACTTATGTTTTCTCAAACGAAAAATTAATTGATTTTAGATTTTCGGACTACAAAGGTTACACTCGTAAACAAAGTGATATAGAAACGCTTGCTGATAAAATTGGGTTTGCTGACGCAAGAAAAGAAGAAAAATCTCGCCGTTCAGTTGGTGAAGTTTTTGAACAATTCCGTCACAGTAGCCAAGGTATTTTCTTAGGTGGGGCAAGTGAACCATTTTATCTTGATGTAAACGGCTTAGGTCAAGGTGGTTCTTTCAAGAATCGTATTATTTACAAATGGTCTCCATTTGACCAAAACATTCAAACTACAATTGAAGTTGAAAGACTTGTTTGTTTAAATGGTATGGTTGGTATTGCGCCATTGGTAACTCGTGGCGTTCCATTGCTGAATGATATTGAAAGAAATCTTGAAATCATTGAACTTAACTTGCAACCAAGTATCAACAATCTTCTTCAAACTAGATTTAGTGATATGGCTGACAAGAGAGCGTCCGTTGCTGATGTTACAGAAGCGCATAGAATGCTTGCAGAACGTGCAGCAAACAACAATCTAACAGCTACTGACCGTTCTATTCTTGAAAAATTAGCTGAAAGCACAAGTTTAACTCACTTGCGTGGTGTTTATGCTCCTGATTTGTTCACATCAAAAGCTGCGCGTACTGCACCTTCTGATATTACACAATTTGACTTGTTCAACGTTTTGACAGAAGCGACCTCACACACATCTGGTGATAAAGAAGAAAACTTTAAAATCCAACGTATGGTTAACAAACTTGTTTTTGATACCACAAAAACAGAAGTTGCAGGTTCTGTTAAAATATCCTCAGAATCTGATCATCGTCGTGTTTTCTTTGGTAAATAAGGACTCTTTGAGTCCTAGCTTTTTTAATCGTATTGGAGACTATATAAATGACTAACAAAATAATTTTAAAACGTGACTTAAACGCTGCTCTAAGAGAAGGAATTGTAGCTTTCATTTACGAAAAAGATGGAGAAAAAGCACATGCTTTTTTTACTCAAAATGCTGAAATAGCAACTTATGTTTCACCTCAAACTGACATTGGTCAACTAGACCAGTATAATGCAATGATGGCTTTTGATATTCTTTCTAGAAAGATAACGGAAATTCATCCAGCCTTTTTCAGTGGAGAAGTTTACAAAATAACAAGCCTTGGCGAGCCAGAAGAATATTCATTGAATTTTGAAAGTAAATTGTATCTTGGAAATAGAACAGGTGCAAAAAGTATTTCAAAAAGAATATATGAATCAGCAAAATCTGCTTCACTAGAAGACCTTGGAATACAAGATGATGAATATTTTTATGTCTTCGATACAATCGTTGAATTAGAAGCTGATTCTGATGCTGAAAGCGAAGATGTTAAAAAATTATCAGCAATATATTTATTTAAGGAGATTAATTAAATGACAGCATATGTTAAATTTTCTGTAAATCCAGAAACAAGTAAACTGAGAATTGAAGCAATTACAGATGAAGCGAATACATTGGAAACTGTTTTCGCCAAGAAAACATTATCAATTGCTACAAGACTAGCTTTTGTTGAACTCCAACAAATTGGAGTATTTGATGTTGGCGCTCAAATTGTCATTAATTCTTATGGAAACTCTGAAGAAAAAATGGAAGAATTAGTTTCAACCTTCGATGGTCTTTTAAATAAAGCCCCTATTAAAACTGGTTCATTTAAAATCAGTGCTGATGGTAAAAAAGCAATCCCTATTGAAAAAAATTCTAATGAAAAAGAAGAAGATTTGAATGAAACTGGCTGGAAAGTTGGTGAAGATGAAGTAAGTCTTTCTTTGGATTTAGATGACGCTAATGAAGTAATAGGAGGATTGGCATCTGTAAGCGCAACCTCAGCAATGACAGTCTTTGTTTTGTTAAAACAAACTATTCATGCTGTTGAGGATCATTATGGCTTGGAACATAAGACTTATCCTACAAGCGATTATGACGACAGTGATTATGATGAAAATGAAGACGAATATTATGATGGCGAATATGCGTATTAAATAATATCTAGTATTCGTAATATATAAAACGCCTTCACGGGCGTTTTTCTTTGTCTATAAACACTATAGTATAATTCAATTAATTAATAATTGGAAAAAGTAAAACTTAATAGTAAACTAACTAAATAATAGAACCAAAAAATATGAATAGAGATTTAATAAAGTGGGTTTTAATTTTAATGGCAATAACTTTTGTCTTTAAAATGAATTTTACAGATTCAGGTGATAAATCAAATGATAAAAATTCAATAAACTATACAAATATAGATTATTCTAAATTTACAGAAGAAATAACAAATCATCAAATAAAAAAAGTTGATATAACAGACGCTCCCGGATACCAATATAAAATAATTGCACAGAAAGATGCTGGAAATTCTTATGTGTTATATGTTCCCTATAACTTAGGTGGTAGTACAGAATTTACAAAAATGCTTCATGATAATGAAGTCGCCATTAATTTTAAAGAAAAAGAAGCTGATAGTTTTTGGTCAGTAGTTGGCGCTCAACTTCTTCATTTTGGACTACTTTTCCTATTTATGTATATTATTTTCAATATGGCTACTCGTCGTTCAGGAAATGGAGTCATGGGAATGTTGAAGCATAAAGGAAAAGTAATAATTTCAAACACAAAGTTTTCTGATGTTGCAGGCAATAAAGAAACAATAGAAGAAGTAAGAGAAATTGTCGATTTTCTAAAAAGTCCTGAACACTATTTTGAATTGGGTGCTAAAATACCTACTGGTCTTCTTATGTCTGGACCTCCCGGAACTGGTAAAACCCTCTTAGCTAAAGCAGTAGCTGGTGAAGCAAACGTACCTTTTATTGCATTATCAGGTTCTGATTTTGTTGAACTTTTTGCCGGATTAGCTGCATCAAGAGTCAGGGCATTATTTAAAGAAGCAAGAGAAAATGCTCCTTGTATTATTTTCATTGATGAAATAGATGCATTAGGGAAATCTAGAACGAATAACATGGGTGGTGGTAATGATGAAAGAGAACAAGCACTAAACCAATTACTTGTTGAAATGGATGGTATTGGGACAGAAAAAGATAAGCCTGTTATTGTTATAGCAGCTACAAATAGACCAGATCAGTTAGACCAAGCATTATTAAGACCGGGTAGATTTGATAGACAAGTTTCAGTGGGGTTGCCAGACTTAGGAACTCGTAAAAGAATTTTAAGTATACATGCAAAAAATATTAAAGTATCTGAAAATGTGGATTGGACAAAAATTGCAAAAGGAACTCCAGGGTTTTCTGGCGCTGATTTAGCTAACCTTTGCAATGAAGCTGCATTGACTGCCGGTCGTGCTGGTCATAAAGAAATAGAGACTCATCATATAGAAGAAGCGAAAGATAAGATCTTAATGGGTGTTAGACATGGATTTGTTATGTCAGATGCTCAAAAAAGCCTAACTGCTTATCATGAAGCTGGTCATACAATTATAGGTTGGGTTAAACATCAGTTAGATACTCACGATCCAGTTTATAAAGTAAGTATTATTCCTAGAGGGCGTGCATTAGGAGTTACAATCTATACACCTGAGTCTGATAGAGTTTCTTATAGCAGGGAAGAAATAAAAGCATCTATTACTACATTATATGGTGGACGTATAGCAGAAGCAATGATGGTTGGTGAAGAAAAAACGACAACTGGTGCAAGTAATGATATAGAAAGAGCGACTGAACTTGCATATAACTATGTAACTAAATGGGGATTAGACGGTCATTCGTTAAGTAAAAATGATAGTAAGGTTAATGGAATTGGTCCTGTTTATTACAGTAGACATGAAAAGCACATAGATGGTAGGGAAAGATTGCTTTCTGATCATGATTTAGAAACAATTGATTTAAGAGTAAGAAAACTGCTAGACGAATGTTACACTGAAGCATGTAAGATATTGGAAGACAACAAAGAAGAATTAATAGTTATGCACAATATGCTAATGGAAAAAGAAACAATTGATGCTGATGAAGTTCACTTAATAATGGATAATAAAAATAATATATAATAATAAAAAATTTAAACGACCTTGAATGGTCGTTTTTTTTATTTTCCAATAATGTTATAATTTATCTAATTAAAAAATAGTAAATATCATGGCAGAAGAAAATCCTAAAAAACACTTTACTGATCAAGAAATTGTTCAAGCAGAAGCAAATAGAGTAGCAGCAAAAAACGGATTGAAAAAAGTTCATCCTGAAACTGACATTACGTCTTCTGATATTAAAAAATATCTTTCTAGAATCAGAAAAGAACAAAATAATAATGAAAAAGAATTTTTAGTAGGAAAAGAACAGCTTTCTTTTGATACTCTTTTTTCTAGTGAACAAGAAAAAGCTGAACCAGTAAAATCTGTTATCGAAAAACTTATAGACTCTGTTGAGCCGGTAAATTTTGAAACTGTTGAAGTTTTTAAAAGTGAACCTTTAAAAATGGTTGTAGCTGAACCAGAAATTGAATTTGTCCCTGAGACGCCTTCACCTGAGCCAAAAGGTGTTGCATTTTCTCGTGATATGCCAGAATTAGCAGAAACTAATAAAACTTGGGATAGTATTACTAAAGTAACAACAGAAAAAGCTATTGAAAGAGAGTTGGCAAATCAAAATCGTACTGAATGGGAACCTGAAACAGATAAATCTTTTACAATACCTGTTGTAAAAACAAATGAAAAGGTAGTAGAATCTGGTAATGGAGATATTGAACTCAAGACATTGCTATTAGAAGGGTTGACCAATAAATTTGAAAATGGAATTATCATGAGAGATAATTTTGTAATTTATGAAACTCCTGCAGATTTTATTGATTCAATACCGGAAGAAACTAGAACAATTTTTGCGAAACATAATGACTCTGGAACATCAACTTATGTTACAATTCCTCGTTCTGATAAAGATCAAATTAGAGCGGATTATCCAGAATTAGATTCTTGGGTGACAACAAAGCAAACAGTTAAAGAAAACGATTTTGATACAAATTATACTGAATCAAATACAAGATTGGTTGATAGATTAGAAACAATGATCCATACAAAATCTTTAGATAAAGTAGATGTCAATGAAAGAAAGAAAGTTATGGAAAATGAATTAAGCGAAGTTCGTAATTTGGAAAAATCAGCTAGTCCTTTGGATGATATTGATGATGTTCCAGAAACTAACGTGTCTGATGAACCTGAGAAACCAGCAACAAAAAAATCAAACAAATCAAACAAATTAAATAATAAATAAGAGGAATATATAATGGATTTGAATAGTGCAGAATTAAAAAGCTTGTTGAAAGCAGGTTTTAGCAATATGTTTGAAGATGGGAAAATAGAAAGAGATAATTTCACCATATTTGAAACATCTGCTGATTTAATTTCTTCTACGCCATCTGAAACAAGAAATATATTTGCAAAACATGATGAAAATGGTGTTACAAATTATATCGAAATTAGAGAAGCTGATAAAAATAAAATCAGAGAAGCTTATCCTGAATTGGAAAATTGGGTTGTTATTAAACAAAATGTTAAAGAATCTGATTACGATAAAGATTTCACAACATCAAATGAAAGCTTAGTAGATAGATTAGAAGTCATGATTCATAATCGTTCTTTAGATAAAAAAGATGCTAACGAAAGACTTAAAGATTTAGAAAAGGAATTTAAAGAAGTTGACGCTATTGAAAAAAGTGGATTTGTTTTTGATTTGAAAGATTCTGAACTTGAAACAAGTGATGAAGAACCAACAAAACTTAAAAGCAAAATATCTCCAAAAAGATAAATTTTAAAATATTTAATATAAAACAGGCGAAAGTCTGTTTTTTTTATAAATCGCTCTTAACAAGTTGAAAATAATTTGTTATAATAAGGTAGAATTTATTTATTTTAAAATAAGGTAATCACAAATGGCAAAAAGTACAGAAGAAAATCAAAGTAAATCCCCTGTAATAAGGGCAATAGATATAGGATTTGGTTTTACCAAATTTGACCGTATTCAAGATGGAGAGTTAGTGTATGATTCCTTTATTTCTCTTGCTCCACGATCATCTAAAATCGAATCAGAAGCATTTTCAATGCTTAACGATAGAGATACAGTTGTTGTAACAGTTGAAGGTACTGACTATGAAATTGGTCCTGATAGCGTATTATTAGATACAACAGACTCTGCAAGAACGCTTAATGACCAGTATATTAATACTACACAATATAAAGCTCTTTTTTATGGTGCATTAGCATACATGAAAGAAGAAGAAATAGATTTGTTAGTGGTTGGTTTACCAGTTTCAAGTTTCAAAGTTCATAACCAAAGACTTAAAGAACTAATGACTGGAAAACATAAAATTAATAGCAAAACTACTGTTGACGTGAAAAATGTACTTGTTGTTATGCAACCAATGGGAGCGCTTAAATACTGCCTCACAGATAAAGATTTAAAAGATCTTGACATTGCTGAATCAAATAATTTAATTATTGACCCCGGCTTCTTAACATTTGACTTCGTTATGGCATCTGGTTCAAAAATTATTGAAAACAAATCAGATTCACCATCAGGTGGCGTTTCAAGAGTATTAAATGCAATTGCTGAATCCATTAGTAACAAGATAGGCAAGAAATATGATAACTACAATGCTATTGATAAAGGTCTTAGAAAAAGAAAGCTTAAAATTGCTGGTAAAGAAGAAGACTTGTTGGAGCACATTAAGAATACAAAGACTATCATTGAAAGTCCAATTATACATATGAAAAATATCATTGGTGATGGTGGTGACATTGATAACATATTAATTGCTGGTGGTGGTGCAAATATTTTTGAAAAAACAATCAAAGAATTCTACCCTGAACATGAAATCATAAAATTACCTGATTCTAACTTAATTAACGTTAAGGGATATCAAGCAATAGGTGAAGAGTACTACGCAAGAATTTCTAAATAAGAATATCTTGCATTAATAAAAAACCACTTTATAGTGGTTTTTTTATTGATTTATTTTTTGTTTTATGGTTTAATACAGCATTCAATATAAGGATTTCAAAAATGAGTGAAGTGTCTTGTCTACAAAAAATCTCTAATTTAACAGAAGAGTGTGCTTATGCTTATTTCAATAGAAAAGCTAATTTAGAAGACGAATTAGCTAATTCGAATGAAAAGAAAAGTTTTATTTTGGGGGGAACAGTAATAATTGGGTTTTTTGGACTATTAATTAGTTCAATTTTATATCAAAATTATTTTTTTATATCATTAACAGTAACCATCATGTCAATAATAGCTAGCTCTTATTGCATTTTTAAATTTTTTGAATACTATAGTAAATCAAAAACGATAAACAATAAACTATTTATTAGTAATTTAAAATCAAGTGTATTACTGAATGATTCTGGTATTGATAGCTTATTAGAGCAAAAAGACTGGAATGAAAAAGAACTTTATATAATAGGTAGGTGTTTAAAAGCAGGGGCTTTCACTTATTTAGATATTATAGAAATAAAAGAAAGCGTAACGTTAAGATATTATTATGAAGAAAAGCTTAATGAATGGAACATTGCCAAAAATAAAGAAGGCAATATTACAGATATTTCTCAAATGACAAAAATAAAGCAAATGAGAAAATTTGAAAAATTACTAAAAATTAAAGGACATAGAATTGCAGTATAACTGCAATTAATATTTGACCATTTCATACATCTGTAAATAGCTTCCTAAATTTTCTTGAATATCCTTGTGTTCTACTTCAATGTTCGCTTCTTTTAAAAGTGGTGTAAGAATATAATGAGTAAAGACAGATTGAATACTATCTTGTAAAATATCTTTATTCATTTTAATTAGACCTCTTGGTGAAGACATTAAGAAATAATAATTTGGATTATCGATTTGATTTAAAAATAATAAATTGAAATTATTGCTATATTTAATAGGATCTCTTCTCTGAAAATTGTGAGATTTGCCATTTACTAAAATAGGGCTTTTTTCAATTACTTCTTTGTAGAAGTTAACTTTGATACGATAATCATTAATAAACCTATTGTTAACTATTCGTAAATCTTTAAATAAATTTAAATTGATAATTATAAAATCTCTACCATTGGAATCCAACAATACAATTTCCTTATGCAGTGGTGAATCTTTTTCATCATGATATTTTTTATTATCAACTCTATATATTAAATTATGTTTTTCAAAAATATTGCAATAACTATTTAAAATAGAGTTCAGATACATATCTAAATGTTTGTATTCTTTAGCCAATGGTTCCTGAGATTCATATGTCGTTATAGAGTAATTTTTTGCTTGCAATGTTAGTTTTGAATTTGAATATTTAGATCTAAAATCTTCTTTTAATAATGAAAAGTCAGGACATTCTCTAAGTTCTTCTTTTAAACTATATATTCCTTGATATTTATATTTTTTATCATAAAACTTAATAGTCATATTGCTTTGACTTAAAGTGTCACTATTATTGTGTTTTCTAAACATTTGCACCATAACATCTGATATTTCTTTATCATCCTTTATATTGTGTTGTGGTAAAGGTCTTTTAACACACCATTGCTCTAATGGTGCAATTATTAAGGTTTTGTTCATTCTTGATGAGCATTCTATCAAAGCATCATTTATGATATTTTTTAAGTATTCTTTATCAATTTCTATTTTACTGTTAAAATTCTGTAAATTGTCAATCCATTTAGCCATAACGCACCTCTTGATAATTAAAAATCCACCTTGCGAGTGGATTTTATTTTAAACGTTCAACAACCTAAGATTAGAACGGGATATCGTCATCAAAGCTGTCGAAATCATTTGCAGGAGTTGGTTCTGGTGCTTGTTGTGGAGCAGGTTTTGATTCTTGTGCTGGCTTAGAAGCTGCTTTTGGAGCGCTAGCTTTAGGTGCTGATGAATTTGAAGAACCTTCACCTCTTGCATCTGGATCTAACAATTCAAGTTTAGAAGCTGGACCTTGTACTTGAATGCCTGTTGAATATTTTTTTTCACCATCCTTTTCATATTCTTCTGTTCGAATCTGACCTTCTACATAAACATTCTTGCCTTTTTTGAAAGCATCAGTCCAGTATTTAACTTGTGCTTCTGTACCCCAAGCTGTTATGCGGTGCCATTCAGTACGTTCTTTTTGCTCACCTTCCTTATCCTTCCAACGTTCTGATGTTGCTACGTTTAAACGGATACCTTTGGTTCCTATTGCTTCTGCATCTCCGCCGATGCGACCTACGATGATTGCTTTATTAACTGACATGATTATTTTTCCTCGTTGAAAATGTATGTTTGTTGTATTATTTTACCTTTTTTAAATACAAAAACAAGGAATAAATATGAATTATTTTTAAAATATTATAGTGTTTTATTTTTAATGATTTTAAACGTTAATGTTATAATTTTACTATTAAAGTCTTAGAAAGAGATAGTATAAAATGAGTGATTTAAAAGAATTTCTAAAAAACAAATTGCAGGATAAATATAATGATAATATCCAGAGCATTTCAGATGAGCAAAGAAAAGAAAATTTTGAAAAGTGGATAGGTGATTCTGTAATTCGAGAAGTTGTTTATCATGGCTCTGTACATGATTTTGATTCGTTTAGTGTAGAAAGAAGTCATTATGGCAGCTACATAGGTAAAGGATTCTATTTTTCAAGTACAATTGAAGATGTGAATGCAAATTATGCAAACGTAGAAGGGGGCGATTTAAAGTCAAAAGTAGATTTCTTGAATGATGAAGCAAATAATTTAATTTTGTCTTATGAAACAGACGATGAAGATACTGAAAATTATGTTTATAAATTATTACATAATCCAAATTTTGGTATTTCACCATCTGAATTTGAAAATTTAGATGAAAACACTCAAACAATAATTATTAAAAATCAACTCATGAAAGAGCAATTGGGTCAAGTCGCGGAAGATTTTTCTCCTGCTATTTATCCAGAGCATATAAAACTAGAAAATCCTTTTTATGCTGATAATTTAGAATTTTTAGAGGAAGTATCACCAGTTGATGAATTAGCTTCAATTATGATTAAAGAAGACGATATTAAGCAATATATGAACGAAAATGATATTGAAGAATATGAATTTATAGATGCAATAACTGATGCAATTAATAATCATGTTTCTATGTATTATGGAGAAGGTGATGACATTGTTTTTGATTCCGATGTTTCAATTGCTGAGGATGGTGATTATTCCGGTTTAGCAGATGATGAAGACAGTATAGAATACGTTGCAGAAATCATAGAAAAAGCTTTCAAAAAGATCATTGAAGAAAAATATAATAATAACTTTGTATATAGTGATGAACCTCAAGGTATTTACATGGATATAACAAATGAATTAGTTAAACTGCTTGAAGAAAAAGGAATTGATATTCCAGACGAAATGAATACTATAAAAGAAGAACTTCGTACACATGTAGGACCATTAAATTATCAACTATATGCGGATATACTTAGAGACAACTACATAGGTGATTCACTATCAGGAAATGCAGAATTACTTCATGGTGTAGATAAAGATAAAAATATTGAAGTTGGAGATCTATTGAGGCAATGTATTCAACGATTAGGATTTGATGGATTTATAATGGACGCAGGCGAACAATTCGCAAAAATGAAAGGAGTATATAGTGGTGAAACTATGCACTATATAGTATTTGAACCAACACAGGTAAAATCAGCTATTGGCAATAATGGAATGTTTAATCCAGAAGATCCTAGATTTGCTTTTAAAATAGAATCACATAACGCAGAACAAAATATTTTAAAAATTAATAAATGGGAAGAAAAGACTTCAAACATAATTAAACTTTTTGAAGATGCGTATCCGTCTATCAAAGGTCAAATTTCAGTATATAAAGATATTAAAGAAGTTCCACAACATTTAAAAGAAGAATCCGAAAAAGTAGATGGATTAGCTTCTGGTATTTTTGACCGAAAGAACAATAATACAGCAATATTTTTATTTAACATTAAAAATGAAAAACATCTTGAAAGTGTAATTGCTCATGAAGTGATAGGTCATTTAGGTATTAAAAATGTTCTTGGTGGAGCTTATGATGATTACTTGATTTCTGCTTACAATTTTTATGATAAGAAAAATGAATTAAAAGATTTGAGACATAAATATTGTAAAGTTTTTACAGCAGATGGTCATAATTATGAATATAAAAAAATGATTGCAGAAGAAAAGATTGCTGAAACAGTTGAAAAATATGGAGTAAAGCAAATACCATTCTATAAAACTATTGTTGGGAATATTAAAAATAGAATTAGGCAAGTCTTTCCATCATTAAATATACCAATAACAAATAATGATATTAACTATTTGATTTCTCGCTCATATTCTTATTTCAAAAAAGAAAAATCAGAAAACAAAATGGATAAAAAGAAATTTAAAATATAAAAGGCTCATTAAGAGCCTTTTTTTATTGCTGAGTTCAACCAAATAACATTATGAGTTTCTGCTTTATCAGGAGTTTGAAAATTATATTCCTGTTTTCGTATTACCTTTTCGCCAACAGAATATTCACGCTTCTTATCTCGTTCAATGATATTGTCAACACCATCAGCAAGGAAAATTATTGTGTTTAATGCGTCATAGTTATGACCAAGAGTTAATATCTTTTCTCTTAAATCAAATCTTATATTTGTTGCATCAAAAACTATGTTTTCTTTTTTAGCTAATAGTATTTTTAATCTATCTTTAGCTACTCTTGCAATTTCGGCAGGATCTTTTTGATTTTCTCTAAATGTGAGTTCTTCCCTAATATCATCCAGCGATACTATAGTATATGAAGAATAGTGTTCTTTAATATATGCACTCTTGCCCACACCAGAAAGACCACTTAAAAGAACTAAATTAGCATGTTCATCTTTCTGTTTGAAATACTTAGCATAAGCTTCGTCCATCATGCTTATATCACCATTTTTCAATAGTTCAAAACCTTTGTGCAAAACATATTCACTATCAACATTTAAACTTGATTTATCGAAACCTTTAAAATAATTAAAGTCTTCCATATAAGAGCGAAACAACTCTAAATAATCTAATTGACTTTCAGTGTCATCGCAATATCTTCCTTTAAAATCGGCAACTTCTAAATAATACAAAAGATAAGGTTTTGCCTTTCGAGCAGAATCAGCAAACTTAAATTGATTAAAATCTTGTGAGACTATTTTCTTGGGAGTTTGATGATATCCTACAGCACTTACAATATCAATAACTTCTTCAAAAGTGATAAAGTCCTTAAAGTCAGGATTTTTGTGATTTGTATAATTCAATAATTTATGGAATAAATAATCCATGCCTTTTTTTTCATGGTTTGGTGCAATAACACAAGTGCGATTAAATTTATCACTATAGATAGACTTCGTTGTTATTGGTTTGGCAATATCATGGAATAAGGCTGAAAGAATCAACACAAATGCTTCGCTATCACTAAATTTATTTTCAGTAATAATTTGATACATTTCATTTAAGACCATATCGGTATGAATATGAACATCGCCTTCAGCGTGCCATACAGTATCTTGCTCTGTTGTTTTAAAACCGTTCAAAAGCTCAAATTCTTGGCCAAATAAGTCAATAAATTTATCTACGTTCCAGTTTAGTGAAAGAATGTCCTTTCTTAAAGTGTTCATAATATTTTTTCCATGTTTAGTTTGAATTTAAACTATTATAATATAAACACTGTTAAAAGGCAAGCCTTATTTAGAATATGCTCTTTTCGATGGTATCTAATGCATCATCAACATATCCACCGCCTGCATTTTCTATACGATTATCATTTAAAGTTCCATCACTTTTTAATACACGACTTACGTATTGACCATTTTGACCAAGCATGTTTTTAATAATTTGATATGAGAAGTTTTTACCAATTGGATCTGTAACAGATATTCCACCACCATTCAATATATCTTGACCAGCAATTCGACCATTAACACTTACACCGCTCAAAACAGTTCCAGCAGTGTTTTCTCTCCAAACCTGATTGATTTGATCACCAATAACATTGGATGCTGCTTTTTTGCTTAAACGATTACACATTGATTTACTAAGTGTAGCTGACATTTTATCATATATGTCACCAACTCTTTTATTGGCTTCATTAGCTACATCAGTACCAGAACCAACAGGATCATCGAAAATACCCATTATTTTGTCAAAAGCATCTGTGATTTCCCCAAAGTCTTCCATTGATGCGCCAAATATAGTATTACAATCTGTCCCATCTGCACCTTTTTCAATCAATTCTTTATTTGTATAAACAGGAATATATTCATTAATATTAGGGCTAGTGTTAAAACCTACGCCAGCAGGTCTTTTATAACCACTTTTATCAATGTAGGCTGCAATTTCGTCATCTGTACAATTGAATCCACTGACAGGTTCTTTGGTTGCATCAGCAGCAACAGCCATTCCGGTTGTTGCCATAAATGACGCAAAAAATATAATTTTTGATAGTTTATTTATTTTAAATTTTTTCATGCAACTGTTTGCTTTTTTTTTATTATACCTTAATAGTTTAAACTACGTAATAAAGAACAGTATTTTTTTCTTATTTATTAATGTTGCTAGTTTGTTTTTCTTTTACATATAGATGATTAAGTTCTCTATGTATCTCATCAATTAAGAAGTCTCTTTTATTCACAGGTATTTGTCTAATTAAAATATTACTTACTGTGGAAAGTATTTCATCAACAGATGACTCTACTAATATATTTTTATTAGTGCCATTAAGTTTGTCTAAATTTGAACTGAAATGCATTTTTCCTGAATAGCTATCTAAGTATTCAGTTACAAGATCAAATGCTAATCCTTTAATTGTGTTTTGGGTAACATAAGTGGTCATAATTATAGCCTCAAGTTGATGATAGTTAAGAAAATTTATCAAAAAAAAATACTCTTGTCAAATAACTAAGAGTATTTTTTGAAAATTAATTTAAATTAATATTTCTTTCTCTCTCTAAGGAAAGTTGGAATATCTAAAAAATCCTCGTCAATAGTTACAGTGTTCATATGAACATATGCAGTTTTCTCTTCTGTATTATATTCATTACTTAATTCTTCTTTTCTGTTTAATATCACAGGCGTTATTAAAGGAGCTTGTTTGCTAATAGTTGATTGTGTGTTTATTTTTGTTTCGACTGTAACAGGTGTTGGTATTGTTTTTTTATGATTTGCTAATCCAGTTGCAATAACGGTTACAACTAATTCATCATTTAAAGAATTATTCACAGTCATTCCTAATTTTATATTGGCATTTTCTTTAGAATATTCTGCAACAATATCACCTACTTCTCCAAATTCTCCTAAAGTAAGTCCATCTTCACATGTGGAGATATTAATTAATATACCTCCTGCATCTTTGAATTGAACATCTTCAAGAAGAGGGTTATTCAACGCTTTTTCTGTTGCTTCTCTTGCTCTGTTATCACCTGTTGCAACACCTGTTCCCATCATAGCTGGTCCCTTTTCTTTCATAATGGTTCTAACGTCTGCAAAGTCAAGATTTATAATTCCGGGAAACTTTATAATATCTGAAATTCCTCTAACAGAATCACACAAAACATTATCTACATTTTTAAATGCATCTTTTAATGATATATTTTTACCAAATATTGTCAGCAATTTATCATTGGGAACAGTAATTAATGAATCTACATACTCAGTTAAAAAAGATATTCCTTCTTGTGCAACTTGCAATCTTTTTTTACCTTCAAAAGTAAAAGGTTTTGTGACTACAGCAACAGTCAAAATCCCAAGTTCTCTTGCTATTTCAGCAATGATAGGAGATGCACCAGTTCCTGTACCTCCACCCATACCTGTTGTTATAAAAAGCATATCTGCGCCTTGGATTAAATTTTTAATTGCTTCACGTTCCTCTAAAGCCGCTTCACGACCTATTGCGGGATTCGTTCCTGCACCAAGCCCCTTTGTAATACTTTGTCCTAATTGTATTTTTTTATCAGCACGACTTGTTTTTAAAGATTGAGCATCTGTATTTGCACAAATAAATTCGACTCCTTTTATTCCTTCTGAAATCATTTGCTCAACAGCATTGACACCGCCGCCACCTACGCCAATAACTTTTATATTCGCGCTTTTTTCTGTTAAATCTTCTATTATGTTGGTTAATGTTGAATTGTTTATCATTATTTAGTATCCGTAATTTTATTTAGTTTTAATTTCTCTATCATTGAGATAATCATTGGCTCTGTCTTCATTGTCCAGTCTGCACAGTAACCTAATACAATATTTTCATTTTTCAACTTGTTGAGCATTGTGTTATACGCATCATCTTTACTAAAAGAATTATCATGTAAAATTGGAGAAACTATCAAAGTTAATATTAAGAATATCATAAATATACGTATTTTGTTATATAAATACTCGTTTTTTATGAATATTTTTAAAATTGATACTATCAATATGCCACCATTAATTAAAGTGAAAAATAAAGATAATGATAATGCAATAGGAGGGACAATGATTGCTTTGACTTGTGGATTACCATTCTCATTATATTTATCTGAATTTTTATAGTTTTCTAAGAACTCCCTAACTGTTCTATCTGTTACATTTTTGATAAAACCAGAATTAAATTCTTTTTCAGAAATATCTTCACTTAAACCATCAAAATAGAGAACACCTAGTTTGTTTTTAAGTCTCTCATTGTATTCAGGATTTTTTTTAAGTTGAGCACGAGACTCTAAATTATCAGATATATTTAAATTCATTTTTTTCTTTATTTCTTCTGACAATATTTTATTTACGATTTTTTGCTTATCAGAAACTAATTTATTATTGAATAAAGATATGTTATTTAATGGAAAAGGCTTTGGCAATGGCATGCCACCTTTTGCTAGTGATTGATTATCCATGAATTCTTGTATCATTGGATCATTTAAAAAGCTATTAATATTCCTATGATTAAAATTCAATGTATGCATATTCCCCAAAATGGCATTTTTATTTGTATTGATATAATCATTTCTCATTTCATCATGATCTATTACACAAACTAAACCCTTTATAAAATTTCCATTCAAATTGAAAGTATAATTTTTATTCCCAGTTGAATCTTTTACTTGATATATAGCTTTGTAATTTGTATCTTTTATTTGACATATTTTTTCAATAGAGTAGACATTTTCTTTAGAAAACTGTCGTGCTAATGAAATATCAGAATTCATTCTGAAAGTAGAGGATTTTTTCGAAACTCCTGACAAACGATTTTGTGTTGTCATTCGATTATGTTGAATGATATTATTAAAGCAAGCTTGATCCTTGCATCGAGGAATTTGCTTTAAATCACCTTCTAAAGTATCGCCATAATAATCATGAAGAACTCTAGAATAACGTTCATTCCAGCGAGAATAATTACTCCATAAAAGCTTGACATCAGCATTTATTTTGGTATAATTCTTACTCATTAGAGATGAAGAATTGCTGTACTGATTAGAAATTTTCAACTTAGCAGAGCTATAGCTATCCCATAGATAATCTGTTTCACGAGTAATGCTTATTTTGATTTTTTCGTAGTTATTTGAAGCTTCTTCTCTTGCTTTTGAGCGAAAAATATTGTATGATAACTGAGCTAAATTAGATTGAATGAAATTTAAAGAGGTGTCATTATGAAGAAGAATAATTCCACTTAAAACGCTAAAAGTTTTGCTTTCTGGACTTTGTATGGTTTCAGAAGAATAAGCTTTAATTCCTAAATTAAGATTGCCATTACGAATGCCATCTTTAATTAAAACCAAGGCATAACTGTCCTTTTTTAATTCAACTGATGCGCTATTAGAAAAATGATTTACAAGTATCATCTGTCCATAATAAAATAAAGGATAAGTAATCGCAGAAACTAGAATTATTAGTAAAGTTTTCTTTTTAATGGAAATCTTTTTCTGTAAAGATATTATTTTCCAAAAAATAAATGTAAAACCAAAAGATGATAAAGCTCTACCCAATAATTCTAGGTGATGAATATCATCAAAATTTGAGCTAGAACTTGCAACATCTAATAAAGAGATGTTAAAGAATAATTCTAACGCAATATAAATAGCATTAACTATTAAAAGTAGATAAAACATTAATCATTTCAACTCCTTATTGGATAGGAATTGAAAGAGGTTCATCTTGATACATTTCATCAGTGCTATTATATACTCTTTCTGGTTGACTGTTATAAACAGGTTGAGAATACGCAGGTTCTTGATAAGATGGTTGATTATTAATTTGAACTTGCGGCTGAATACGTGGAGTATTGTAAACTTGACGTTTAACAACATTAGATTGTTCATTTTTGTAAGACGGTCCTTCTAATGGTGAATTTACTAGTGGCACAAAATTCAAGTTGGATGTTTGAGGTTGAGAAGGTGCATAGATAACTTCAATTTCGGGCTTCTCTTGAAGAACTTCATAATGATATGGATTAGGTTTCTCCCAAGGAGCCATATACAATGAACAACCTGTCATTGAAACTACAGCCGCTAACAAAGAAAATTTCATAGCTATTTTAAACATGATTATACTCCTTAATATATTTTTAACACTTGAAACATACCATATTAAAATTATAAGTCAATACAATGACTTATGAAAATCAATATATATATTATAATGTCATTGTTTTCTATCAAATTCCATTTGAAAAAATATTGACAAAGTAAATCGATTTTAATACAATAAATAAGTTGAAGAACTGAATAAAAAATATTTTCAACAAAATGCAAAAATAAATAAAATAATGCTTGACACGTATAAAAATATTGTATAGAATGTGCATATAGATTCAAAACTAACTAATTTAAAGGAAATACTAAAATGAACAAATTTATTCAACAACCACAGCAATGGCCCAGTAAGTCTAGTTGACTTCCGCTGTTGTTTCGTTGTGAATAAACGAAAGGATGGAAGTTAACAAGCTTCCATCCTTTTAAGCTTTCTAAGCCCCTAAAAGGATAACTTTTAGGGGCTTTTTGTTTGTGTAAAATAAAGTTTAAATGTATATCTGAGTGTAATATCAGTGGTAGATGGCTCGTTTTGGAAGCGAGAGGTCGTGAGTTCAAATCTCACCACTCAGACCAGTTTTAATTAGATCGGGAATCGTCTAACAGGTAGGACACTAGACTTTGAATCTAGTAATCGAGGTTCGAAACCTTGTTCCCGAGCCAGTTTTTATAATCTGGATGTAATATCAGTGGTAGATGGCTCGTTTTGGAAGCGAGAGGTCGCAGGTTCGAATCCTGCCATCCAGACCAAGTAATAGTGGTGTCGCCTAATGGTAAGGCAACGGTCTTTGAAACCGTTTATCTAGGTTCAATTCCTAGCACCACCGCCAAGTTGTAAATTTATCTATGTGTAATATCAATGGTAGATGGCTCGCTTTGGAAGTGAGAGGCTGCTGGTTCGAGTCCAGTCACGTAGACCAAATATAGTGGTATAGCCTAATGGTAGGGCGACAGTCTTTGAAACTGTATGACTGGGTTCGATTCCCAGTACCACCGCCAAGTAATATTTATCTTTGTGTATTGTCAGTGGTAGACGGCTCGCCTTGGAAGCGGGAGGCACAGGTTCGAATCCTGTCACGAAGACCAAATAGAGTGGTATGGCCTAAAGGTTAAGGCGACGGTCTTTGAAACCGTATATCTAAGTTCGATTCTTAGTACCACCGCCAAATAGTAATATCTGTGATTGGTTCATTGGTTGATCACTTGCCTAGGAAGCAAGCCAAGGGAGTTCGATTCTCTCATCGCAGACCAGTAGTATTATCTTTGTGTATTGTTAACGGTAGACGGCTCGCCTTGGAAGCGGGAGGCACAGGTTCGAATCCTGTCATGAAGACCAAATTATAGTGGTATAGCCTAATGGTAGGGCGGCAGTCTTTGAAACTGCATGACTAGGTTCGATTCCTAGTACCACCGCCAAGTAATAGTTATCTGTGATTGGGTCATTGGTTGACCACTTGCTTCGGAAGTAAGCTAAGGGAGTTCGATTCTCTCATTGCAGACCAGTAATTGCGGTGTATCTCAATGGTAGAGAAGTGGCCTTTGAAGCCAACGACCTAGGTTCGATTCCTAGCACCGCTGCCAGCTTTATTGAATTAGTATTTATGGAAAAATAACCTTCGGTGGAAGGTAGAAAGAAGTTCGATTCTTCTATTCAATAATTATAGGTCATTAGTGTAATGGTAGCACAAGAGATTCCAAACCTCTTGGAACGGGTTCGACTCCTGTATGACCTGCCAGTAATATATAGATCGGTAGTTTAATGGCAAAATACCGGATTCCAAATCCGTTAGATCTAGGTTCGAATCCTAGTCGGTCTGCCAAAATAGGTTGTTGGTGTAATGGTAGCACAAGAGATTCCAAACCTCTTGGCGTGGGTTCGATTCCTACACGACCTACCAAGTTTTATAGTTATAGGTTATTAGTGTATTGGAAGCATGGGAGACTCCAAATCTCTTGGGGCGGGTTCGATTCCTGCATAACCTGTCATTTTTAGGTCGATAGTTTAATGGCAAAATACCGGATTCCAAATCCGTTAGATCTAGGTTCGAGTCCTAGTTGACCTGCCAATTTATAAATAATCTTTGTGTATTGTTAACGGTAGACGGCTCGCCTTGGAAGCGGGAGGCACAGGTTCGAATCCTGTCATGAAGACCAAATTATAGTGGTATAGCTTAATGGTAGAGCGACGGTCTCTGAAACCGTATGCCTAGGTTCGATTCCTAGTACCACCGCCATAATAATAATTTATACATCATCTTTGAGGCGACTGTTTGAGTGTATTCAAAGAATTAAAGATTCAATTGTTATTAAAATAAAAGAGCCTTTCGGCTCTTTTTTTATTTTGGATTTACGACTTGTGGCGTTACAATTTTTACAGGTTGTTTGATAACTTGATAACAGTTGCTTTATTGCCATCTTTTGCATTATCAATATAAACATCAACATTTCTATTAGTTACAGGCTGTTTAATAACTGTTTTCTTGAAACTACCAACTGCTGTTACTGATTCTGGTGGACAATCAGCAGCTACTTTTTTAGGAACATATTTCTTAACTTGTTTTTTAGGCGCTGGCTTGTGAACAGGTGCCTTTTTAACTACTGGTTTAGAAACAGTTGCTGTTTTTACAGGAACATAAACTGGTTGAGTTACTGGTTTTAAAACTGCTGGCTGAGTATAAACAATAGGTGCTCTTTCTGGAACAGGTTTTATAATAGCAATAGGAGTAGGCTCAATCAAATTAAGTCTAGCCAAACCATCATCTCTTTCTAACTGTGTTACTTCAAGGCGCTTTTTTTTTAATTTTGTTGCTAACTCTTGTAATTCGTTAACATATTTTCTGCTTAAATCGATACCAACAGAATCGTGATTTCTAAAATTCACAACAACACTTATAGGTGCATCAAGTGGAAAAGAAGGGTAAACTACTTGAACTTTCTCAGTTATCCAGCATCCCGGTTTAGCAGTTCCTAAACTTTCGGCAATGGTTCCCGGAGTACGGCATGTTTCGATTTTTCTATTTTTTTCATTCATTGTTAAAACTTTACCATCAGTGTCGTTAACAGTGCTTACATAATAAGGAGAACCATCAACTTCTGTTGTTTTGTAGTTTATAACTAAGTCTAAATAAGTATTATTTTCATCTAAAGAAAATTTATACTTTATATTTTTAATTCCATGAACATTTGTTACATTTGCAGGTTTATCATATGAACCAGTAGCTACTGATTTTCCCATGTCATAATCGTAGTAATAAGAAAAATAGTTTTCTTGTAAAGGAGTATCATAAAAATTAGAATTAGTTGTTATTTCTGTTTCTACGGGTTTGCTAGAACAAGCACCTGTTAAAGCAATACCTATTGCCAAGGCTAAAGTACTTATTTTTTTTAATTGGGACATTATTTTACCGTTTAATTTTTCTATATTCTTCTATCATACAACAAAAAAATCATAAAGATATACTAGTTATTTGATTTTTTATATAATTAAATGCATAATTTTTAAACTAGATTTAATTTATAATAATAAGGACACTATTTAGAAGGGTTTTAAAAATGTATGATTTCGCCTTGACTCAAAAACATTATCAAGAATATGTTAATTTAATAAAACATTTTATATATCCTCATATATTAAACTCTCCTAATTTTTGTCTTAAAAAATGTCTTTTACATTATGAACATTCTGGTCCAGAAATAGAATGCGAATATGTTGAAAATAATAAAAATGGCAAAAATAGTGTAACGTTTGGATTTTACAAAAATAAAGCTACTGATCAATATTGGCTTCTTGATGTTAGAGATGATATCTTACCAATACTTAAAAATATTCCAAATAATCATGATTCATTAAAAATGTTGCTTGATGTTCATTATTTGTATCTAACGCTAACATCTTTAACAACATCATTTAAATGCAATAAGTTAAATGATATTAAGTATTTCCATAAAGGTATTACAGATTTAAAAGATATTACAAATTGTGAAGTTATTCCAAGATTTAGTATAGATGCTACGAAAATGGAAGTTGTTAAAATAGATTATACAGGTGAACTTTTTAGCTATGTTATAGAAAACAATATAGAAGAAAAAAACTTTTCTTTTTATACTTACTCTTTGGAATACGATTTTTTAAGCAAAAATACTACATTGTCTTTCAAACAGAAAGATTGCAAAATGACGAATGGAGTCCAAACCTCTGCAAAAATAATAACCGTTAAAAAAGAAGTTTTTAAAGAATCTAATGATCCTGATTATTATTTAAATTTTAGAAAAACATTAATAGGAAATATGTTTCAAAATGTTCAAAAAATATTAGATACTCCATTGGATAAAATAAATTTAAGAGACTTGGAGTACCTTAGTTTGTTGTCATATTAAAAAACCCGCCGAAGCGGGTTTCTATTAATTGATAAATTTATTATTATGTCCTTGGATTTTTAAAATCAAATCATTCCTTGTTCTTTCAACATCAGTAACAGGATACATTTTGTTCCAAGCATTAAATAGTTTCAATTGTTGGTCTGCTATTTTAAGTCCATACTGGTCTTGGAAATAAAGATAAACTCGTGCAATCTGACCCTTTGAAATAACATCTGGTTGAACCTTGCGACCTTTAAAATCAGTTACAAATTTACATTGTCCATATTGATCAGGAGTAGCCCCAAAATCAGAATATCTAAAATTTGAACGGTCAGCATTAACTTCACCAACAGAAGGCCATAAATTGTTCATGTCAGATTCCATTTTATTGAATTCATCACTTGTCGCTTCACAATTTTTACGCCCACCACCTGACTTTCCTTTTCCATCTTCCCAACATTGTAGTTGATGACCAAATTCCCAAGCTGGAACTACATGTTCCCATTCGATTCGTTCTGCACGAACTTCATTTTTACGAGTTTCGTAACCACAAGAAGCAAGATCAGGTACAAGTTTATTTCCTACTTTATTAATTTTGCAACCGCAATAAAATTCAGTCATCAATGATGGATTTTTACCATTGTAGATGTATTTGCTTAAAAGCTTTTTGGATGCTGAAAATGTTGGTTGTTCTTGAAAATTACTTATATCATCTGCATAAGCAAATGACATCGAGCATACCAAACCAACAGAAACGAGAATTTTTGTAAAAATAGATTTTTTCATTTGTTATTAATATCCTTTATTTTAAATTAATTATAACTTTATTCGCCAATGGATATTTCGCCATTGTATTCTTTTACTGCGATTTCATTTACAGCACTTAACAATTTTCTAATATCACATCCATAAAATCCTGAACTTGAAAAAGCATTAAGTTCTATAATCTTAGGTTCACCATTTACGATGCCAACATCACATGCATAAGCTAAGTCTGGTTGCCATTTATTTTTTGCCATCTGTTCTGCGATTGAAAAAGCTTCCTGACTGTATTCTTTTCTAATATGAAGCTCATCTTTGTCTTTATATTGTGAACCTGTAATGATTTCTCTATCCACAATAAAAAATCTGTATTCTGCACCCATTCTTTTGCAAGAAGATACTAAAATAAGTGTTTCATTAGTTACAGATGTTAATTGACGAAGGCTATTAATTTCTGAATCGAATTCTTCAAAATGAATTGGTAAACCAGTAAAAGTCTTAAAACCAGAGTTAGGACGGATAAAAATCTTTTCAGTATTAAAAATATTATAGAAAAAATCTTTTCTGTTTACTAAATCTTTAAAAGTTGTAAACACATGATTACTGTTTGCTAATAAATTAAAATTATCAATTTTAGACATATAGCTCAAACTTTCTAATTCTTTTTCTTGGTAATAAGCTCCCGGTATAAAAGAACGCCCTTTAGAATAGTTTTTAATAAAGCCTATTGAGCCATACATAACTACACAATCATCATCCGAAAAATGGATGTTATTAGCTTTATTCAATAATGGAATGTAATCTTCAACAATATATTCGAAGCCTAAATCTTTAATAATTTTAGACATATCATCATGATATGAAGTCTCCAAGAGGTAACTATCCAACAGCCATTTACTATTCATGTCTTTTTAATCCTGAAATTTAATATGTAGATTATACTTTAAAATCGCACTTATTGCAAGGTTTTAAATCCTTTTTATGGTTATATCAGAAATGGCTTTACATACGCAAGGAAGAATTTCATCATCATCACAAAAAGCCATTGGTTCTTCAATATATTCTACTTGTCCACAAATAAGCTTTACACAACAAGCTCCACAATAGCCTTCTCGACATTGATAAGGTGATTTAATATTTTTTGCTTCAAGATTATCTAGTATTGTAAGATTTGGATCTGATTCTATTTCATGTTTTTCAAATTGTATAATGTGTTTCACATTGTTCTCCTAATACGATTTTGCTTCTTATCCTCAATATTTGGAAAATGAAAGCTTCTTAATTTTTTAATTTTTTCTTCGTCTGTCCCTTTTAATTCATTCAAAAACTTATAAAGCTTTGTGAATTCATTATCTTTAACAGAACTTGTATTAAATTCGCTTATTTTCATAACTGCTTCAATAGGTCTAATTTGCTGAGTGTTTCTAACATCATCTACGAAAACCATATTTTCAATAGTCGTATTCAATCTTTTAGCAATTAAGTCCAATCGTTTAACATGATAGGTTCTGCCCTCAGAATAAGGACCAATATCTTTCTCTTCTATTGTGTCTTCACGAGTGAATAGAGGATATTCTTCATAACCCAAGTGCTTAACTATTTTTTGGGCATAATCTTTTAAAGCTCTTGTGTAAAAGAAAAGATTATATTCGCTAGAAACCTTATTTAAAACTAGATTTATATTAGGACGCTCATAAACTTCGTATTCAATAAGATCTGTCATATCGTCTTTGATATAAAAATCAGCAGAAGGGTCTACATCAAATTTAGATTTTAATCCCTCTACACTGTGAATAAGTGTTTCATCTAAATCGAATCCGAAAAATATTTTTTTATGGCTCATAATTGTTCTCCTTGGACTGTATATTACAACAAACCCTGATGTCAATCAAGGTTTATTTTGGTTTCTTTTATTTCGCATAGCTTGATTTACAGATATATTAGGCTCTGATTTAAATATTTGCTCATACTGTTCATTATCATGATTAGATTTTTTTATTTTTAAAACGGCATTTTTTACTTCATTAAATTTTTCTTTTATTGTTTTTATAATTTGTTTGAAATCATAATCTGATTTAAAATTGTAATTTATCTGATTTGCTTCACTTGATTTTATAGTTGTATATTTAATAATATTTGGAGTTGCATTTTTAAGTGCTACTTTATAAGCAGCCACTTCTGTTTTATCACGAGCTACTGCTGATTTATAATGATCAGGATGTTCTAAATTTATTCTATTTCTATACTTATAAGGTTCTTCTGGTTTTTCTCGCGACCATAATCCTCTACGTTCGACTTTAGCATTAAGTGATTCACGATTAAAAAGCTCTGAATACCTATCTCCCCATGTAATAGCTTTCCAAGCTAATCCTTCTTTAAGCATTTGGAGATTTAAACACTGTCCATCAACCCAAACTATAGCAACTTCTCTTCCTTTATGTGATGTTTGAGTAAATTCTACTTGTACCTCTTTATTTAGAACTCTTTGCTGCATCAAATATTGAACAATACCACCATATTCTTGACCTCTTTCGGGAGCATCAATACCATATAATCTAATTCGATACTCATCTCCTGTCTCTTTATGCTTTATAGCAAAAGTATCGCCATCAAAAATGAATTTTACTTCTGCATTGAATTTTCCTTTTGGTTTTTGATTTTCGCTCATAATTTACTTCTTCTTTTAATAAAATAATACCATTATGCTAGAAAGTGTCTTTTTCTATTCTCAAAAAAGATAGAATAATTAAAAGTTAATATTAAAATAATACGATGAACACATTTTCTTCCTTAGAGAAACAAAAATTATTGATAAATCAAGACGAAGTAAAAAGAGAGAAATTAAAAATATTGTTTGATTACTATGTCGAAAAAATGAGAGTATCAATACTTGCTTTAAAAGATAGTCATTTATATTCAGAAGAATGTGAAATGCAAGAAGATCTAGTTGCAATACTGGAATCAAATACAAATGAATTCAAAATATTTTTAGACAGCGTTGTTCTTTTTGAGTCTGAATTATTAGAAAATTTTAAAACAGTGGTAAATGAACAAAAACAATAATATGTACAAATAAAAACTTGTTGATAAGTTTTATTTTTTTGTGATTTTAAGCCTTGCATTGCAAGGCTTTTTCTTTTATACTGATATGTTGAATTGGAAAATATATTATAATTATCTAATTAAGAACACTAAAATTATGAATGGAATAATACAAAAATGAAAAATAATACACTATATCTTTTATCTGGAATCCAAGGTTCAGGAAAATCTACTTTTATAGACAAAAATGATTTGAAACCCTTGACTATATCTTACGATACGATAAGAGAACTTTATGTAGGAACAAAGATTAATGATAGAGGTATTGCAGAAATATCAAATGAGCAAAACGACCGTGTATATGCAATGGGGAACCAAATTCTTAGAGATCGTATGAGAACTAATGGTGGAAACATCATTATTGATAACATGAATGTTGATAATGACTCAATATTAGGGTTTAAATCTATTGCTGATGAACATTACTATAATACTGTAGTAGTTAAGTTTCCATTAATGATGATTGAACATTATTATCAAATAAATGAAAAAAGACCTGACTTTAAAAAAATAGATAATAGAGTTCTTCAAAAATGGCATAAAATTGCTTCTGATTTTAATCCGTCAAATATTGAAGGGATAACTGTAATTACTCCAAGTGAATTCGAAAATATTATAAACAGAAAACCAGATAATTTTTTAAGAGATCTTTCTCAATATAAAAATGTACATATAATTGGGGATTTACAAGGTTGCTTCAGTGTTCTTAATAAATATTTTAAAGAAAATACCAAATTAACTAATGAAGATTTTTATATATTCTTAGGAGATTATTTAGATAGAGGTATAGAGAATGGTTTAGCATTGAAATTTGTTGAGAAATTCATAGATAAAGACAATTTTTTCTTTATCTACGGAAATCATGAAAGACACATGATGAATCATGCAAATGATTGGCATACAACATCATTAGAATTTTCTAAAAATACTTTGCCACAATTGTATCGTTCAGGGTTTACAAAAGCCAATATGGCATCCCTATTTAACAAACTAGAAGGAACTAGCTACTTTAAATATGGAGATAAAAAAATACTTGTGTCCCATGCAGGATTCACAACAGTTCCTTTAAAACCTTTTTTTGTAAATAAAGCAGATGATATGTTTGGATATGGTGGGTACGGATTGAATATTGATAAGATTTTTTCAGAAAATCCTAATAATAAAGATTGGATACAAGCTCATGGACATAGAAATCAACATGAATTAACATTTACTTCTTATCCTAATAGTTTTGCACTTGAAAGAAGTGTAGAATTTGGTGGTTATTTACCTATATTAAAGCTTGAAAACAACAACGGAAAAGTGATATTATCAGGAATTAACGTAGGTAATGATGTTTTCGACCCTAAACTTAAAGGACATAATAGTATGGAATTTACAACTCGTATAACTGATGAGAAAATTGCAGGATACGATAAAACAATTGAAGAAAATCTTACTAATTTAGATATAGTTAAATTACTAAGAGAAAATGAGCTTATCAAAGAAAAAACCTTTGAAACTAATCCTCATATATCGTCTTTCAATTTTACAAGAGATGCATTTTATGATTCAAAAAACTCATTCAGAGATGAATTGGTTTCGCAAGCTCGTGGAATCTTCTTAAACAACGAAACAGGAGAAATCGTTGCTCGTGGTTTTGAGAAGTTTTTCAATATTAATGAAAGAGGAATAGAGCAAGCTAAGATGGAACACTTGAAAGAACATTTCAATGTGCCAATTCAGCTTTTCTTGAAAGAAAATGGATATTTAGGATTAATGGGATACGATTCTAAAAAGGATAGTTTGGTCTATACATCTAAATCGGATATTGAACTAGAATTCGCAAAAAACTTAGAAAATATTGCTAAAGTACAATTCTCAGAATCAGAACTAGATAAGTTGAAAACTTTTGCTCGTGTAAATCGAGTTAATTATATATTTGAAGTGAACGACCCAGTGAACGATCCTCATATAGTCCAATATGATAAAGCACATGTTGTTTTGTTGGCTATTGTAAAAAGAGAATTCATCTATCAAGAATTAAAGTATGATGACTTGAAAAAATTTGGAGAACAGTTTGAAAATCTACCTGTAAAACAAAAAGGACCAAGATTTCCGACTGTAGAAGCATTTGAAAAGTTCTACAACAGTGTAACAGGTGTCGATGCAATCAAAAGTAAATTATTGATTGAAGGATACGTAGTTGAAGATGCAAATCTTAATAGAATGAAAATTAAACTACCATTCTATAATTTTTGGAAAGTAGGTCGTTCATTTAAGGATTACATTTCTCGTCAGATAGAAAAAATTGATGAAAAAATAGAAAAAAGTCCTAAAACGATGAAAGATAGCTTTATGCAAGAATTAAAAAGTCAAACTTTTCAAAAGATTGATTCTCATGGGTTGCTTACAGATGGTGATAAAACAACTATGAAAGATTTTATAACATGGTTCTTGACTATACCAAAAGAAGAACAGCAAAAAGATATTATTAATCTTAGAAATGAATTTGTTAAAAGTGATTTTGTTCTTAACCCAGTGGATAAAACTCCTGATGAAGAATTGAAAAATAAAATAACAAATAAGTTAAATAAAATAAAACCAGCATAAGCTGGTTTTTATTTACAATCTGTTCTTTGGAGGTTCAACATGAAATACTGGTATTTCTTTGCCGACTTCTTCTTTCTTGATAACTTCTTTTTTCTCTATTTTTTTGCCATCTTTATCAAATTGTTTTTTGTAGTCTTCTTCTGTTTGAACATTTTCTGGTTCAATAAGTGTTACTACTAACTCAATTCTTTGATTTGCTTGATTTCCATATTTATTATCATTATGAGAAATTGGCTCTCTGGTGCCTACAGAATTAACAACTGAACTAGGCTTTGAAAGTCCATGTGAAGTTATATATTGAGAAAAAGCATATGCGTATTGTTGAGAATATTTTAAAGGGAGTACAACACCAGCAGTATTATCATAATGCGAAGAAATATCTATACTTTGAACATTTGGACTATTTAAAATAAAAATTAATTTATCTAAATAAGGTTTTTGCCAATCTGAAATATCAGTACCATCATTGTTAAAAGTTAAACGATTTGGCATTACAATAGTGAATTGTTTAGAATTATCATTGTATACATTTGCTCCACCAACAGCTAATGAAGCTCTTGCATAATCAACAGTGGTTGCATGCATACTAGCAATAGGATCTGGTACGTAAACTATTTTTATTTTTTCTTCGCTTGAACATCCAGCCATACCAACAACGGCAGCAAATAAGATTGTAGGGATTATTTTATTTTTGATTAACATTAGCTTTTTATTTAGTATATTTTTTATTATACTCAATATATTCAAAAAGCTTTATATTTTATGAAATTTTAAGTGAATTAATGGAAAAGACTCATTATCATGTCTACAATTAATTTGGCAGCGTCAGCAGCAAAGCTCACAAATATTATATATTCCATTTTTATTCACTCATTTATTATAATTATTTTACCATAGGCTTATTTAAAAATGTATTTTGAATTACTTGCCTAAACTTGACAACAAATTTTTCTTGAAAAAACATACAAAATAAAATAGTAATAATTAAATATAAAGGATAACTCCACATATTCTTATCTCCTGCTGAATCCATACAAGCTCTGAAATTAGTGAAACACAAGCTTGGTTCGCCAGATAAAACTTTTTGTACTCTTGAAAATATTAAATACAATGGTACATGCATTGCAAACATAGGTAGTGAGCATGCTCCGAATCTTGTCGATATGCGTTCGAATGTCTTATTGTCTGGTAGTTTTATAAATAAAAATAAATATATTAATGAAAGTTGAGCAGGAAGAAGCAATCCATCATGTAATAAATAATAAGGCATATTTCCTTTATCTGAGAGTTCAGGTGCAATAG
>Ga0247812_10000288_pt1 | contig 42581 bp, 67 predicted proteins | sample UWRJL149409B1_FD_178011 | JGI IMG/M metagenome (GOLD analysis project Ga0247812, IMG submission 178011) | Plant litter microbial communities from Arlington Agricultural Research Station in Wisconsin, United States - UWRJ-L149-409B-1 | ecosystem: Environmental > Terrestrial > Plant litter >...
AAATAATATCAAATTGTGTATGTAAACTTTCTAAAGGCTCTCCGTAAATGTCTTGATAAATATAACCAATTTCATCTAAATATTCTAACAGCTCTTTTCGGCTTGTTCCGCACTGAATCAAAGCATGCTCATTTACCTCAAGAACTAGTACGGGCTTATGTTTTTTGATAGTTTCAACACCGCCTTTAAGTATCTTTAATTCATATCCTTCCGCATCTATTTTACAGAAATTGGGAATAACTCCGTAATCCTGACAATAAATATCAATGGTAGTTGTCATTCGTTTACCTTCTGTCAATTGAGCCATTCCTATATTCCCTTCCGGCGCTTGCATATCGAATCCATGCACGGAGTCAGAAAATGCTATATAATGACATACGGCATTCTTACCTTTCATATTGCATTCTAAGCATTCGAAGGCCTCCCTATTAGGCTCAAAAGCATGTACAAATCCTTTGCGCTGATATGCTTCTGTATGATCTCCAACGAAAGATCCCACATCAAAAATAATATCCCCCTTTTTTATATGGGGAAGTATACGAGGCAAAGCATTACAATCATGATCTAAACGACCCTCTTCTTCAATCCATTTGCAAATGCAGTGATCATTTTCAAGTATAGCAATACCCTTATCAGTTATTTTCATTTGTAAATAGCCGTTTCGTCTGATTGCCTTAAAAGTTTTGCAAACACATCAACAAACTTTTCGTTCGAATTTAAATCTCTTTCGTTCATTGCCATAAGTATTGAATGCACTTTTTCATGGTAAAAAGTATCCATTATTTTCTCTTTTGACAGTTGCTCAACTCCGTTTGTAGTTGATAATGAAATTTGCTGTTTCGAATAATCAAACTCGCCATAACGCTCTGTTTTGTTCATTAAAACATTATCCCAGACGATATTTACAGTTCCGGCAAACAACTTAAAAGACTTTGGTATTTTCATATTTGATCTAACTCTTTTTGTATTTCTTCTGTTATTTGTCCCCAGGACCAATATTGTTTTGATTTATTTTCTGGCAATCCCTCAGCCTGATTATCATGTGATCCGGTTGTGAATTTACCCTCAATGAAAACGTAATTTTCTTGTTCGTGTTTCCATGCGAAAAAGCCTATAATATTAAATTCTGAAAACTGCCTATGAGGTTGTCTCATTGCATAATTTTCAATATCAGGAAAATTAAGAGCAAAATTTTCCAGGGTTGACTTATGGAATAATTGTGGCGCACGACGCATAAACTCGAACGCAACATTTTCCTTAAACAACTTTTCGACTATTGGCTTCCAACAAATCGCTTCGCCCACATTATCATATTTATCATATAGGATAACAGGCTTATTATCCTGAAAATAATCCCTTGCATCTGCATCAGGATAAAAAACCACATCAGAGTCCACGAATAATATATAGTCTCCCTTGCAGTGCTTATGCGCCTCTAATTTGCTTATCTGTTGGCCTACATAATCCTCTTTGTAAGTTTTGCAAACAACCACCTTTTCAGCAGTCAAATGATTTAATAAATGTTCCTGTCCGGTAGGAATGCAGATAACAATTTCGTCCCATCCCTTAAGGTTTTTATGGATGGATTTAAGGCAGTAATTCAGCCATTTAATATCTGCGTGGTATGTTCTAATAAAAATTGAAATCATATATCTGTTATGTGAGAGTTGATAATATTAAATGCTTTTGAGCTTACCGATTGAGCAGAGCCACGCATTCCGGTTTCTTCCATAAATATCCGTGCTGTCATTTTCCAAAAAGCTTCCGAATACTGCAATGAATGTCTTTTATGGAATATGTGCGCTTTGCTAGGTCGGTGTAATTTGAAACCTTTATTGATTAAACTAATGGGCAACCAGTAATCCCAATGGCATTGACCTAGGCAAAGATACGTTTCTTTTAAATTACAATGTTCTTCTGTCAAAAAGAATGCATCAAACCCTGATTTAAACATGGTTGCGCTTTCCATTGAGTCGTTAAAATCATACCTGTTAAATATCATTGGATTGCTCCCAAATATAGGGAGATCCTTTATGATAATATCAGAGTTTACGATTATTCCAGCGCCCTGTTTCTTTATCTCTTTGATTAATTCAGATACAGGCACATAAGGCTTACCAAATAGCGTTTCGCCCGTTCTTTTAGGCTCTATAAATTCAATGTCGTATTCTTTTTCTAAAATCCTTATCTCTGAAATATGATTAACAGAAACAATTTTATTATCCAGTTTCTTCCAGCTTTCAATTGCTTTGAGCTGGTTTTCTTTATTCTTATGCGTAGGAGCTAGGCTAGTAATGATCATCTTCCTACAAATTTATGCTTATATAGCGATTGAATCGGATAGTAATTATCATTGCATGACTTCATTACTTCATTATAAATACTTTTGGCTATAGGCTTTGCTATCCCGAAACCATACATGGAAAGAAAATATGTACTCATATCTAGCCCATCATGATCGCAATAATGAACTGGCTTAGTTGATTCTATAGGAGACTGAAGTACGCACGAATGTAAAACTTCATCAGGTATTAATCTTTTTTTACCCCAACAATTCTTAAGGTCTTTTTTATTTAACGTCCTGTAAAGAGAATTTAATCTATCAAAATATTCTTTGGATTCATACTTATGAAATGCCATTATTGAAGAATTCACATCATTAAAGATAGACTGACATCCATATTTTTTCATCTTATCGGAATGCATCCACCAGTTTTCGTTTGTTTGTCTCAGGCAGTCTATCCAAAATGCTTCCTGTGAAATGTTGTCAAAAAGAGCAGAAGGATTTTTAAGACAAATCATGTCTACATCTAAAAAAATAGTCCTGTTATAAGGGGAAATTTTGTGAAGATTAATCTTAATCAAACACGGGTCATTATCATATTCATTCGGATTGAAACGGATAATGCTGTCAATTTTACTCATATCATACCCCTCATGGCATCCGTCAGAAGCTAGAGTGATATTTACGTCTACAAACTTTTTAATAGAATAGGCAAGGTTAGAAGCGAATCTAGCGTATGCACTATTGCCATAAGCAATGAGTAATATCATAATTTATAAATAAGGGAGCGCACCTAGTACGCCCCCTGTTCTCACAGAACAACTAGAAGATGCCTACAGGGGCATCATATAGTACTGGGAAAGGATCGGCAACATCTTGACTCCATTTTGCGGTAATCAAATATGATTGCTTTTCCTTATTAGATTCAGGAATAACTAAACGGGCATTGAAAGAAACGCCTTTCTCGATAACACGTACCGCAACTTGCTCACATAAGTACATACCAAATCCGCTGAATTGAGATTGATTTAGCTTTCTGTAAAACTCGTCGTTTCCTTCGTTAACGTTAAAGTCTTTAATTTCTGCCGTATAGTCGTAGCCATCCACGATAGTATCAGAACCACATGCAATAGGGTTTTCCCCCTCTACCGGAGAAGGCTCAGGAAGATTGGCTTTAAGCCCTCCCATAATTACCATTGTTCCGGCTGTGATAGCTGCGTTAACTTGGGTGGCGTTTGAGAAATCGGTGATATTATGGCCTTCCTTTAGTACGAATGTTTTTGATATACCGCCTTTTGGGTAGTAACACAAATTCGCTTCGTATTCACCAAGGTCTTCAGGTATGCAATTTACATAAGACATAGTTTTGGTATTTTAATTTAAATAGTCATTTAATGCTAGACTATATCCGCAACTATCCTTTTAAAGAGTATGAATGCTCTACTGTAACCACGTTATGTAAAAATATAAAAAAAATAACCAAATAACTATAATATCATTTATTTAAGTTTCCAAATAAAACCTCCTGCAATTTTCCTCTTGCCGTTGCATGCCATTGATATTTTAGAATTATGAATACCAGTTTTTATTTGTGCCTTAGCCATGCTTTCATATTCAGAAATAACATTCATATTCAAGTCAAATTGTATAACTGGCTTGTTTGTTTTTTTATTTGCCCTACCCAAAAAGTCATATGCATGCTTTAGATTTTCACTCGCGGTGCACCACTCTAAGTTATCTACATGATTGTTTGTTTTGTTTCCATCTTTATGGTTAACCTGTGGCTTATTTTCTGGATTTGCAATAAATGCTTCGGCAACCAATCTGTGAATCATCTTATTAATTAACTTTGTACCGTTAGATATAAAAACAGTTAAATACCCTTTGTGCTGAATTCTTTTTGCTAAACATTTTCTAAATCCCCTCTTGTATGATATTACATCTCCATTTAATGTTACGAAATAAGTATCATAGCCTACTATTGCTTTTGGTTCCATAAAACAAGATAGCCCTTCTAAATACTAGCCGAGTTCTCACGTTCGGGGTTCTTTAAAAGGGCATGCTTTTAATGTCTGTGGCTATATTGTGAGAACGCCTATGCGAATATAGGAAATTATTTACAATTCCTATTTATAAGGCTTTCTCTTTTTTTGCGAACTACCATATTAACTGGGGTCGTTTCGCTCGAATTTCTCCAACTCGTTTCTATGTTTTCAGGAACTATGTACTCCGTTCCTTCAATTGTAAACTTATCATGAGCCGTACCGATTCCTAGCGCTTCAACAAGATACCCAGGGAGCGCCTTAATAGTTAGATCCCGATTCATTTTAGTGCTGGCGTATATTATTTTTTCTTCCCCGTTAGAGAACTCAAATATCGTTTTTTCTGTATCGGGTTTAGGCTTCCAGTTTTTAGCCAACACTCTAAGTTTATTAACCTGTGCAAGGTTCTCATAATCAATACCATAACCGTTATCCGTATTCGTCCATGTCAGCAAAAGGGTGCATGAATGATTCCCCACTGCAAAACATTCAGATTTATAATCCAAATTTTCGTCTGTGACTTGAACGTAATATGTTGAGTCGGGCAAATCCCAAGGTATTATTACCTGAATATTAGCCTTATAAACAGTCATTGAATTAGTTGGTACTGTGTAAACTAATTGTTCAGAGCATGAATTATATACTTCAATTAAAGGCACACGAACGATATACACGAACTTTAAGCACCCATCAAAAGAGCCTGATCCATAATCTAAGGCCGTCAAGGAAAGGTCTGGGATAAGCGCTATTCCGCTTAATTGATAAACCCCATTTTCTATGAATGTCTCTGAATATCCAAAGGAGTCAAATCGTACCTTGCCCTTAGTTCTTCCTGAAACCTCAATAGAAACCAAATATTCCTTTCCTACGTCTAATATTCCGGTTTGCCCTATAGCTTCGCCACTATCCCCAGAATAACAAGCTCCGCTGTCTGATATAGCCCACATTATACTTTATGTGTTATTTTAATCCACCCACGGGAAAGTGCCGTGCCGTCATAGTTCCCACTATCAAAGGATGCGCCTGATTTTCTTGAGAGCGTTATGTTTGTTCCGTCTGCCGTCCATGAGCCATCTACATCATCAGCATCCACAGAAGTAATGCTTGATATTAAAGTTGCTGCATCATTGCCAATAATCACCTCAACACCTAATATGTTTGCCAAAGAAAGGCCGTGAACTACGTTTATACTCGCTACAGAGGCCATATTCCACGTAGGAAGGGCAATTATTTTAATCCTGAAATCAGTTGTCCCATCTGTCAGTCTATCCGCTTCAGTTGCATGATCTACGTTTTGAGGGTTAAAGAATTCAAAATCGAAATCTCCTGTTGAAGCTTTTCTAATTGACAATCCAGAAGCGCCACCGCCTAAAATATCATTGATTGTCTGTATTGCTTCATTAATCTTGTCGTACATTTCGGGGAACTTATCTGCCCCTGGTGCTGAATCTAATTCTTCAAGTAGTGCCATTTATAGTGCATCGTTTAGATAACAATTATTTAATTCATTTAAATATATATCTGTCATTTCAGATAATTCTTTCCCTGCCAAATCAGCGCAGTTGTAATAACCCCCAATTTGAACAAATCCAGTGGCATAATGATCATCCGAATCTTTTGCAATAATCAAATAAGACCCTTCGCATAATCCAGTAAATACATTAGTGCCAGAATAAGCCCCTCCGTTGAAAGAGTACTGATACCCTGAACCTGATCCTAAACTTGCGGTTATCGTTGCCGTACCATCACATAAACCTACGCCTGTAATGTTTGATTCTTCGATATTAATTTCTAATGCCGTCCATGTTTCCCATCCTATGTAAGAGTTTCCAAAAGCAGGGTCTGCATTCGCTATATCTCCTTTTATTTGGAATTGAGTTTCATCAGATATTCTTACAGGCTGACAATAAGGCTGTCCTTTACAACCGCATGAATCAGTTTCCCCGCCTAGGTTAAATGCAATTGTCTGATTATCTATAAATTCAATCATACTTTCTAATCAATTTAAACGTAGATAAACCATCTAATTGCCTGTAATTTAATTCCATCAGAAACCCCTTATATGTTTCCGTTTCATTTGATATAGTAATATACCCATTATGAACAGCAGATGTAGGATTGTCAAATGCATCCTTGATGGATAAATACTCTTCTCTTGAAATAGGGTATTTAAAATCCAAATATTCTGCAACAAATAGCGGATCTTCGCCCGATTCAGAAAGTAATATGTCCTGATTTCCTGCAAGCCTTTCGCCAGCAAATGAAGACGGGCAATCTACTTCGTCCTGAGTAACGATAAACTTGTTACCCTCTCCATATACGAATTTAACACTTCTATTCGGATATTTTGTAACAATAGGGTAAATGCTGGGAATGTTTCTTAGTAAATTTTTAGATACAGTATACCTTAAATTATATGCCGTTTCAGGAGAAAGAACATTTTCAACCGCTGCGAAGTTTTCATCCTTTTCCGCAACATCTAACATGTTTGGCGCACCATCATATCCTATACTTCTGTTTAGGGCAATAATGAAATTATCGTTATCGTAATCAGTATCGGTGGTGGCCGTCTCATCATATGGCATCCTTCTAATTTCTTCCAATATGTAAGCAGAACCAATATACGGGGAAAGCTTCTCTAATGTCTGATCAATACTTTTCATCCCTAAAGTATACTGAGACTTTGAACAGTATTCCCCAAGCCCGTTAAGAGATGTTGTTTGCCACTTTTCAAACCCGATCAAAATATCATTATAAGCATATTCTTGAGCAATACTCCTTCTTATATCCGGCACATGCTCTAACTTCATTATTTCCTTATTCTGATAAAAGAAGTTTTTTCGCTCCCATCTTAATTTATAGGATGACCCCCACTTTTCAAATCCAATGCCGATATTATCTATCGAATCTAGTGTATCAAATAATTCATTGCACGTTGACTGAATGCCATATGTTTTATCTCCTATAGTGGGATATTGCCTGATCATTACGCCACTGGTTATAGCAGCAAAAGAGCCACACCCATTTTCATCTTCGGAGTATGGGGTAGCGTCTATTCGTCCATAATAAGAGGAACGAACCGGATCAGGGACATCTAGTATACCTTCGCACACCCTTGCAATAGTTTCAAATAAGCCTTGAGCCTTAGATATTGATGGGTCTGCAATGTTAATTGTAGATATTTGAATTTCAGAAGTTGTAAATATGGCATTGTCTACCTTCCTAATTCCATCCCCAACGACTAACCCGGGCGGGAAATGTCTTATAGCAATCCATATCTTTTGTCCAGGAGGAAGTATTATTTGAGTTTTTAAATATCCGTTATATAGGTATGTTGATTCTGCAGAGAAATATACAACTGTTCTATCCGGTACTAAATTAATATATGTCGCCCCGTCTGCAAAAACAGGCGTATTTCCATATATAAGAGCAAACGTTTCGGTATATTCAAAGTCTGCAACAATTAAATCAGATTCCCAACCTATAATCCCTTTAACATTAATTAGTATGTCAACTGTTTGATTTTCTCCTGTTGAATTCTGATAGAAAAATGGTAAATCTCCTGCATTATTTCCGCTATATAATAGCTGGGGCGTGTCTGTTGGAGAAAAGAACCCATCTCCTTCAGAGGACTCTTTAAATCCTGGTAAAGAAAAGTATGAAAATTGATCATCAAAGCTAACCTCGGCACTTTGATCTGATACGTCTATTAATCCATAGTTGCCAACTGCCGCCAATGCTTTGCTATGTAGGTGCAAATCATAAGGTAGATCAATATCTGAAATAGTTAATCCATCCAATGTATTATTTGAAAACAATTCAATTTTAGTATCAGCCCTGGATTTAAATTTCTGGTTTAGCCCCTGCTCAATTAAAGGCACGTTGGTTTCTTCGTCTCCTATGCTTATTTCCTTTAGATCTAAAATACCAGTGAATATTTCATCAAAATCACATAGTGTGGAATTACCCCCTTTTTCATAATCATCTGAATAATCACTATTGTAAGATGAACTAGTTTGCAATACATCGCACTCGCACGATTCCTCGATAAGTATTTTTATCTCTTCGTCTAGCCCGTAATTGTTATAAATATTATCAATAAATTCTTTTCCTGCACCGCAAATAAACGCAAGGGAAAGTATTTGAGAATAGTTTACACCGTGGTATTTAGGCGAACGGGTAATTCCAAATTGTGCATCCTTCCAGCCCTTAGGATCGCTAGGCAATACATAAACGCCTTCTACATTATGAGTTAAAGTATATCTAAACAAAATTACGCCCTCCCTGCTTTGGCATTTCGTGCCAGTTGCTGATTTTTACTGAACCATTTCTTTTTACCGCTCTTTCCAAATCCGAAGTATCAAATTCTGTTTTTTTTCCGACCTTCTTCATCATTTTATTATAGCGCTGTTCTTTTTGCCTTTTTACTTCATCAGCTTTATTAAGCGCAGGTAGCACCCATGCACGGTTAATATAATCTTCCAGTTTATTATTTCTTACTGCCCATAAAAGGCCTAGATTATCGCTCGTTTCTTTAGCAGTCATTACTGATTCGCCTTTAGATAACTTGGCATCTATCGAATCACTCGTACCCGTTCCCTTGCCTTGTAAATCAATTACCCCATCTTTGTATTTAGGTATAGGCCGTGCGCTTACAATAGCCAATTGAGCAGCACCAGCAATAGCGGCAAATGCCATTAATGGAATTACAGGAGCGGCCTTTGCAATAGCCGCAGCCGTGCTTATTATAATATTGAATATTGCAGTATCCTTATCTGCTTTGGCTTGTTTGGCCTTAACTTGTCTTTCGTATGCTACCTGTCTTTGCTGAATCTGTTTTAATTGTGCGTTATATTTAGCCTCTGAGATTATTCCAGATTCTAATTGCTGTTTTAAAACCTCCTGTTTAGCCTGACTTACTTTTTGAGAATCTGATATTTCAGCCTGTGATCTTGCCTGTTGATTCTGAGCCAGCCCATTATAAATGGCCTCTGTTTGAGAGAATCCAAAATCAAGTGCTTGCATAAGAAAGGCTTTTTTCTTCGCCTGAGCCTCTGAATATGCTTTCACGTCCTGATCATACAAGGCTTTTTTCTTCGCCTGTATTTCTAATTCAATATCTAAAGTAGACTTTCCGGCCTCTTGGTTAAGTATCTTCTTATTCTCTAAGGCTCCTAGTTCAAGTTTTAATTCATCATTTCTTATCTGATCAATAGACTTATTCTGATCTCTGATATGAAGCAATTGATTCTTTGCATTCTCATCAATATCCTGAATGGATTTATTGTAATTATCTTCTGCAAGCTTCCTTTCAGCCTCGGAACGTGCTTTATCAGAAGCCAACCGTTTAGCGTTTGCATCCGCTTGAGCCTTTACTAAATCATCTAAATATTTTTTATTAAGGGTGGCAATCTCTAAATCAATCTGAGAAGTATCTTTCCCATACTGTTTTAATAGCGCTCTTTGTGCCTCAAGTGAATTAATCTTAATAGACAGAACCTCTTTAGATAATTCTTGCTCTACTTTTATATTCGTAATTGCGGCCGCCTCTCTAGTTCTTTCAACAGCTTTAATAGCTTCGGTACGTTCTGCAATATCCTTTTCAATCAATTGAGATTGAATAGCGGCGTACTTCTCAGAAAGAATCTCTGATCTACCAGCCAATTCAATGATCTTTTGTAAGGCATCTACTTGTTTTTGTGCCTGATCATCCGAGATAGACAACAATCCTTCCTGAGCCTTAATTTGCTCACGATATAAATTTAAAAGCTGTTCTGCTGTTTGAGCCTGAGATATCTGAGCCGTAATAGCCTTTAATGTGTCTACCTGAGCAGACTTATTTGTGTTTCTATTGGCTACTGCAAGGATATTTTGTTGTGTTAAGTTGTCGTAATACCTTTTTTGCAGTTCAAAATTAGCCTTTAGATTATTGTTTTCTGTTTCTTGCGCTTCGTTAACAATGGCTAATCGTGTCGTAACATCTATAGCCCTGTTTCTGGTTTGTTTTAATAAAGCCCCGATAATTAAATCCGCCTGCTTCGATTCCACGCCTAGTAAACGCATTTCATCCTGAATAGCATCTAATTCAATAGAAAGATTATACGCCTGATCATACGCTTCGCCCATTGATTTAGCAAGTCCCGTATTACCTATTGCCTGTGCCGCTAATCCAGCACCCGGGATAATAGCATTAAGAGCAATGATAAGACCGCCTTTTAATCCCTCTGATAATGATTCTGATTCAGTAAAAAAATCACTTATTGCACTTCCTGTAGATGCCAGTTTCCCTGTTAATACATCTGTGGCAGCGCCAACCCCTGCAAACGTAGCTTCTAGCTTTGCAGCTCCTTCGTCCGTTGATTTAATAAAGGCCATTACCGAAGCAAAAGCACCTATAACAAGCGTAAGCGCACCTAATAACCCTACTCCTATTAATCCGGTTAATGCTTTTACCCCTCCACCCGCTTTAGTTGCGCTCGCACCTATTGAAGAAACGCCATCACCAACACTGCGGGCAGACAATGCAGCACTCTCCAAATCATTTATAAAATTTCCGAAAGGAAGGTTTTGTAATACCCCTTTTACTGTACTACCTAATTTATTAAATGATGTTTCGGTATTTTTTGCAGCAACTTTTCCTTTATTCTCTAAACTGGAAAAAGACGACTCGGCAATCTTGAGTTGTTTTTTCAAGTCTGATAAATCGCCTTCAAATTTTATTACCTCTACTTCGGTTGCCATTATACAGGTGTTTTTACTGTCTCTCGATTATTTTTATCTACAATGAATTTAAGTAATTGCAAATACTCCCCGATTGACCGCTGTTCTATCTTTTCTTTCTCACTTATACTGCCCCCTGCAAGGCGCATAAGTTCTTCTTGGTATTGCTCTTCGATCTTAATTATATCTACTTTATGAGATAGGCTTCGTACATCTTCTCTCTCGCTTTCAGTGTCGCTATCGAATTGTCCATATATACGTCCCAATCGCTTTCCAATTTTTGTAAAAATGGAATAGATTTCATTAATCCCATTTTGTAAAAAAAATCGTACAAGCCCCCCTGGCTGTCTTTTCTGAATTGAGCAACCTTTTCTAAATGAATGGTCATATCAACAACATAAGGTTTTTCATCTTCACGAATATACTTTAAAGCCAGTACATCAAACCACAATTCCTCATGAATCCATATGTCCTTTCTTGTCTCCATCTCAGCGACTGCGAAACCAATCATTCCCAAGTCTGGATTCTTACCACTATTCAATGCTTTCTTAATAACTGCAAAACAACGATCTAATTCTGTATCTGATAATCCTGAATCAATACGTTTCAATCTCTTATGTATTTCTTTTATCCTGTTTACCGGATAGTCAAAATCATTATTAGGAACGTAGTATATTTTAGCATTTGAATCCACAAAAGCCTTTTGCATGTTCTCAAAGCCTGATTTCTTGGACTGAGAGTTAAAGTAAACTTTCAAAACAGCCTTTCCAAATAGCCAGTATAGTAATTTGTTCATCTTTTAATGAATGAAAGGGTGTTAAAACAAATAATCGAAGCAAACAAAGATGCGTTTACCCATTGCATATATATAAGAGAATAAACAACCCCGATAACCGTAATAAGCTGAACTAATCCCTGATACATGTGGCTTAATTTACTCGACATAATGATATAATGCTTTGTTGAACACTGAAGCTATTAGAACGCATACAAGCCATTCTTTCCAGTCATTGTGATAAATGATAAGGTAGAACACCGTACCCCAAACAGAGGCCATGCAAGGAGGGCATTCAAAGAAAGGTTTTCTTGCTGATTTATTCGTTATAATTGAATTAAACCAATTGCGAACAATATTAAATGCCATTCCTTCCCGTGTAATAACGAATATGGATAGACATAACAGTGAAAGCACGAAGGATATTTCTACGTAATTCATACTTTTATACTTGTTTCTGTGAGTTTATTAATTGAATCGTCTGTATGCAGCTTCTGGAATATAACTGTAAGGCAATCGTATTCTATTGTATCTATCGTAAAAGGAATAATATCATTCCCATCCTCTTCTTCTGCAATCCACAATTTAAAATAGAAATTAGGGGAATAAAAGTCTGGATAAGGCTCATTCATATCAATAGAAACCGTCTTATCGTATAGGCTTGGGATAGCTGACTGAACAGACACATATCCAGTTGCAATGTTCTCAATGAAAACATACACTTCATCGGACGTTTCAACCGTTCCAATGATTAAATCTCCTGTACATACAGGTACTGGTTTCGCTTCAATGCAATTCGTGCAGTTCATAACCAAATATAATTATTTAATTCGTGTTTTCATTATCCACTCCTTTAAAAAGGTATTAATTAGATATCTAAGGCAATCAGCATGATCTGCGAGTTGATTCACGTCTTTACGATCCCTTTTAATAATTGACCCAAAAGCATCACATTGAACGCCTGACATATCCCGTTTTAAATTTACGCATGTTTTAGGGTTTATCTTAAAGTCTGGGAAATTATGTAAGAAAAAGTTTGAATCAGCCCTTGAGTTTTCATGTGTAGGATTTGATTTAACCTTAATTTGAGCAGAAGCAAGATTCAGACCTCTCTGTAGCTGTAAGTAAAGGCTTGCATTATCCCTTTGGCCTATTTCACCTCTATTACCCATTGCATCCCCCGTAATTAGCATTGTCCTGGTATTGGCGCCATACTTAGATTGTATTCGCTCAATCATAGTGTGAATAGAACCATTAGGGATACTGAATTCATCAAAAACATGTACATGTTGCCCTCCCTTATCCGCCCACATATGGAAGAAAATGCACCCAAATGGGTTTAAATTGAAATCTATTGCTAAATATAATTGCTTTGCCGGATCATATTGCGCCTTTTCTGAGCAGTGTTTTGATTCTGAATAAGCATAGAAGAACGGGTTTATAGCCTTAGGGTCTATGAACTTACCGTATATCTCCTGATCAACCATTTCAGGGGACATATCGCCTATTTCTTTTTCAAGCGCTGCAATATCGTCAGGGTGTAATAGTGGATTGTCATAACTACTGAATTCATATATTTTATATGCCGGATCATCCGTTTTCTTGCATATCGTGTAAAAAGGGTGTTCGCTTCCATCCTTCAGCATTTTACCTTTGGGAACTCCTGCGGCTATAAGTCTGGAATTAGGGAAATCCATAAGCATCGGTAGAACAGCATTTGTGTATAGGTATCTATCCTTTAGAATAATTCCTGCCTCATTCAGAAAGATTATCATATAACCAAATCCTTCCCAATTCTGAGGATTGTCTGCGCTCCTAAAGTCAATAAAAGAGTTGCCTATGGTCATTTTCTTAGCAACCTTGTCGAATGTATGCGGGATGTCGTTTTTCTTTAATTCAGGGAGGAAATAGCGCTCATAGTAACGATCTATGTTGCCATTGATGGTGTCGCCCCATAAAATGGGGGAAATGCCCTCTAAAGCCCATTCTATGATTGCATTTGCAGCGCCTTTAGTTGCTCCGAACCTTCTTCCTTTTGGCACGCCTTTAAACCTGACCCCTTCAGGCCAATCAAAAAATATATCTAATTGCGGATCTGAATAAGAAAGTTCAATTTCCTTTATCATCCTTGCTATTGAGAACTCTACGTGTAATTCTTATCTCATTAACTGTAATGTCTGTATTCATTTTTTCAGCTAACCCCTGCTTTCTTGCAATGATATTAGCGTTTAGAAGATCTGAAGCGGCACCTGAAAATTGCTGTTCAGTTATAGTATCTTCGATTAATGCTATGATAGTATTATAATCGTGGGAATTTTCTCTAAGACTTCCTTTAAAAATCCTAAAATAAGCTTCATTACACCCTAAATAAAGGCATAATCCACCCATTGTATAGGCTCTCATCTTAGGAACGACAGCCAAGCTAATCTCTCCTTGGTATGCAAAAGGCTTGCTTTCTAGGTGTGGATTTTCATCACACCATTTAAAATACTCACACGCAGCCTCCCAAAGAAGTTCAGGAGATGCAAATAGCTTATCTTTGCCATGCTTGCTCCTTTGCTTCCAGAATTGGTTTCCCTTTTCAAAGGGTTTGCCTCCTGCCATTAGTTTATTAGTCCGTTATAAGTATGAAATGCCTGTTTATCCATTCTTATCTCCCACTCTATGAATTCTCTTTGTTTTTCCGTTAAGTCGTATGATCTTAGCTTGTATTCATTTATAAGAATGTTTGTTCTAACATTAGCATTATGCGCCAATACTTTCAACATGAAGTCGATTCTCCTTTGAGCCAAGTCTAGTGATGCCATGTTATCTTGAATGGTTAAATAAGACTGTGTTTTTATCTACTATTCTCCATCTGTGTTTGGCTTCACGGCAGCACACAGGGGCTAATTTAAAATTGAACTCTGTAATTTCTTCAATAAAATACCTTTGGCACTCATAAGTAACTATATCGCCTACTTTATGACCTCTTTTAGGTTCTGGCTTTTCAAACCAAGATTTTATAAATCTGAACATGGGCTATTGAATAGTTGATAATCAATTACGCACGAAAATACGTGATCTGTACCTTCTTTTCTAATATAAACATCAAATAATACGCCTGTTGCTGGATCTCTCATTACTCCACTCTTACCGAAACGGAGATAGTCGCACATTTCAGCTATATTATCATTAGCTTCTTTGGCTCTCTGATTGATTAGTTTTTTAACTTCTAAACCCGCAATGAATATATTAAAGTCAATACGTTCTTCGATGCTCATGTTTGGGAATTCCAATATCTCAATATTACTCATCCTTATTTCTGTTCAAAGTGTATGCATCCGAAGTTTTCTCCGACTTCTATCATATATTCTAATATTACTCCCTTACTTTCATTAACTAATTGTTCTGAGTGTACAATTTTACATAACCCCCTCTTTCTCAATCTTATCCCCAAATTGTCAAGGGTCGTAATTCTTGCAGTTCTTACAGGTGTTATCCATAATGCTAATTTACAAAGTTTTACCTTATTTTATAAATAAATTGATGTCTTTTATTCCAAACAATCAACTCTTCCCCTTTTATGTACGAAAATGTAATAGCGGAACCAAAATACATTCTTAGATCATTTCTGAAGTAGTTGTAGGCTGCCTGCTTTACATTACAGTAGTGTTTTCCTCTCATGTAAATACGAGCTTGGCAGACGTTTGTTATGGTGTCGACTCTTATCCATATCTCCCTGGAATCAATTTCATAGCCGTAAAGGGTTTTTGTGTGGGTTTGTGAGTTTCCTAATACCGGAATAATCAGGATAAGTAAGGATATAATGGTTTTCATGAATTGAATTTTTCATTAATTATTTCACACATTCTACTGAAAGATATTTCTTCCCTGTGGTGCTGGTTCATGAGATCGTATAGTTCAGCCTCTTTCAATTTAAATTCTGGCTTGCCGATCCTTTCATTATAATACCCTCGGAAAGATTGTTTTAGCCAGAATCGGTATGCTCCACTACCTTTTAGCTGCGGAATCCTTGCCGATAGCCAATCTATCCAGTTGTCAAGTGAATTTTCATCTTCTGGTTTGCTCATTTGTTCTATTCTTTTACTTCAGTAATTGAAACTTGTGTGTTGGTTCTATAGTAGGGTGATTGACATCCTTCCTTTACAGGAATTCCCTTAATTGGCGTATCATGCCCGATACGGAGAATGTTTTTAGCTGCGTTCACATCCCGATCATGGGAAGCTCCGCAACTACATTGCCATTCTCTTACAGATAAGCCACTTAGTCCACTAGGCCCGCTTCTTTCGAGGCAAGCCGAGCAAGTTCTGCTTGTCCAACTTTCATTGACTACTTTCATTTCTTTGCCAAACCTAATGGTTTTGTACGCAAGCAAAGTCTTGTATGCGCCCCACGAAACATCTTGTACGCTTTTCGCCATTCGTGTTTTAATTAGTCCTTTTGAAGAAACGTTCCCAACCACAATTAGATCATATTCTTTTACCAGGCGAAGGGTTTCTTTGTGTAAAGAATCCTTTCTGGTATTGGCAATCTTTGCATGAATTACCTTTGTGCGCTTCTTTTTGCCAGCTCTCTGAGCCATAGCAAGGCGATCTTCATACTCCTTTGTAGATTTACTACCGACAAATGAAGTGCCGTCTGAATACGTTGCAGTGGCCTTTAACCCAAGATCAACCCCTATACTTTTCCCTGTTTTGGCGTAATGGTACGGATCAACCTCGCAAACAAGATTCACATACCACCTCCCCCGTGAATCCTGGTTAAAAGATCCGCACTTGATAGTTCCGACAAATTGAGTTTCCCAGAATTGGAATAATGTTTTATTGTACTTTACCTTTCCTTCTCCAAGATACTTTATAGACTGTTTTTTAAATGGTATCCATCCAAGGGATTTTTTGCCCCGCCAAGAAAGTTTCTTCTTTTTAAATTTCCTTCTCTTAATTACATACTCATCTGCAACCCCTTGTACTGTCTCTGATACTAACCCTAAATCAGATGCAACTCCGGAGGTTAATTTGTGTAGATCAAAATTAGATAGCCATTTCTGATTATAATCAACCGACTTGATATTTGCCTCATTGCAGTAGTTCCAGACACGATTTACAGAATGAGAGATCTTACTAAGCTTTGCAGCCGAAGAAGAGTCCTTTATTCTGTATTTTCGTGTTAGAATCATTGGTTTAGTTTGTTTAATTCCTCTTCCAGTATTTCATCGAAATCTCTATACAGGTTTTCATCGCTATGATACATGTGATGGCACTTTTTAGCCAATATCTTAGCCTCGGACAACTTAATCATCTTATTGTCCCGAATAGGCTCTTGAACTTCTTTTACTAGCTCGTATAAAACAGCTCTTTCTATATTGCCGATACAAGCATCTCCTATTTTAGCTCCTTCAGGCGCATATTGTCCTGTATCTTGTTTGACCAGAACTGTACCATAAGGCCATTTCAAAAACACCACATCCACTTTATACTTTTTCTCTTTGATACTTAATTCTTTTGATTCCATGATTGCACTAGTAATAGTATGTATTTCTTTTGTAAATATTTCCGGACGCTTCTTCAGTACCCATCTATCGAACTGTTCGTCTGTTATAATGGTGTAGTTTTTCTGTAGTTCATGAGTTGTTCTGTATCCAATATCAGATGGATAATTCAAATAATGTTTATTTAAACAACATTTAAGATTAGTATTTTCAGAAAACCATTTGTTTACTCGCTCTGCATTTTCTTCTGTTCGTAGAATAGCCCATCTTTCTGGCAGTGATTCCCACTCTTTGAACTCTGTAGGGCTTTCTTCGGAGACAATAGAACAGTCGGATTTCAGGATATAAAGATCAGTACCCTTAATTTTATAATAAAGTTCGTCGCCAATCCAATCTGTAACATTTATAAAAGATTCAAGTTGGCTCTTATACCAATTCGTTTCTTCTGCGGTCTCAATTTTTACTCTTATAGTACTCATAGTGCTTTATTTTGAATGGATTAATGCCAATTTTAAAATGACGTTCTCAATGAAGTCTAAGGTAGTACCGTACCATAGTCCGATACATAGTCCGATCAATAACGCCTGTAGATTATTTTTGATGTATTCAATCATAATGCTTTTGTTTGTTCTCCCACTACTTAATTAATTTACCGTGCTTAATCACAAAGTATAGTTTCCCTGGCTCTGCGCCCCAATCCGGATTACCTTCTCGTATCTCAATGCCTGCGTGCTCGTACTTCAGTATGCGATCGGTATCCGTTGATTTGGGATAGCCTAAGGTCATAGTATTTGCCTCGAATGGTTTGAATCCGTATTTTTTAAGTACATAATCAATTGTCGTCTGACCACTAAAGCCGTAATATCGAAACTGTCTTTCCCCATCAAAACCAGTGCGGCCTAAAAAACCTTTCCAGAACGCTACCGACATATCAGGATTGCATTTATTAAAAAGCCGATTAGCCCAATACGGATTAATTTCCCTGTAGTCCTCAGTCTTTACACCGGACTTAGTCATTTCAAACCACTGCGTTTTTAATGATAATTGAAGGTTCATAATCTATTTCTTTTTTACTGCTACACTTGTAGGAGAGGTGATGAAGAACTGATATGATTCTGTAAAGTCTGGGTTTGATTTTGATAACTGCCACATATCCTCAAGCTTATATTGTTCAATATTCATTATCTCGTCTAAAGCTTTACTCCTCTGATCTACATTCAAGTCAGAATATTTTGACTCCGTATGCATAATTCCAAACTTCACTTTAGGACCTCTCTTTGCCATGACTTTTATTTTAATTGTTAACCCTTATTTACACTAGATAAAATGACCGTCTTTCCGGTCTGCCAAAGAACCTATTCTTCCTGAGTCATCCCCATTCCGTTGATTGAATACGAGTTGTACTATGGTTACAACTACCTCCTGTGCTTTATTTTCATCCTGTCACGTGGGATCGTGAAGCTGGCAGGATTCGAACCTGCACGATTAAAGCCTATGATAGGGGCAATAACCTACACTTAGCCTATCCACCTGTTGCGTCTTCCATTTCGCCACAGCTTCCAATTTGCAGGTCTATTCCCTGCGGTCATGTAAGCCTCTATTCTTACAGTCATTAGATCAATCTAAGCGGATCGGGCAGGACTTGAACCTGCACAGGTATATTGCTACTCATTTTGCTCTTTTTATCTACGGAATCACCACCGTTTCCTCCTGTTATGTGTTTTATTATTGGCTTTTTCACCTGCCAATCCCGCCTATCATTTCCTATAGGCCTGAGGTTAGAGCATTACCTTACTGCTTAATAGCGTCTTCCAATTCCGCCACCGATCCATTTTGCCCGCTATCTTTCAAGGGGCGGGGAGAAACTAAACCAGCTTTGACTGATCAAAATTATCCCAAGTTAAAATAGCATTTCCTGGCTGATGCTTCCCATTTTGGAAATATTCAATTTCAATATCCTCACCTTCCTCTCCGACTCTTTTTATCTCGAAAATTACTAAAGGATAATTCCTTGAGTATTCTATTAAATGTTGCTTCCAATCATACCACTTGCATTCCCCTTTGAAGCAGTCAGGATTTCCTGCAAAAGAAGAAATTTCTTCTTCGTGATCTACGTCTGAATAATCGTCATGCGTAGTAAGTATATATTCTGAATAGTAGCCCATATTTTAAAGGTTTAAAGTGTGCCGGAGAACTACCGCTCCGGCTTCGGCTCCACGCTTACTTCTGGTTTCGATTAAGCATAAACTAAATAAATAGTCCTATTGAATCGTATTCGATCCAGCAATTGCAATCAGCAAGAACCTTAATATCTTGCTCGTCGATATACTTTGAAGCGATTTCGACACTACAAATAAATATTTTATCGTGTTCAGCTGCACCAATAATGTTTTTACACTCTTCGTAAGGTATTTTACTTCTAAGTAGGCTTATAGCTTTAAAAGTATGATCTACATCCCTTTCGGAATAAGGATTTTTATCATCACTCAAAGCCTCTTCAATCTGTTCTACAGTTACCATATAATTATCTATTTTGGTTTATGTTTACTCTCCGGTATTGCTCAGGAGAGGGTGAGAACTTAAGAAATAGGCTTTATTATTTTTGCCTCATATTTCACATGCTTGGATTCAAACAGAAAGGAAATCTCTTGCTTTATATCGTCCAAAGTATCTTTTATAAGATCCTTTTCTGTCAGATCAATAGTTTCCTGCCAATCAGTAGCATCTAATAATATCTTTACCTCAATAAAAACTTTCTGCTTCTTTGCCATAGTCTTGTTGTTTACTCCGTAGAGATTATTTAAAAAGTGCTAGTTGCACATTTTTAAAGATTCGTAACATTGAAGCATACGTATTGTATCTCCACTTGCTATTGAAGCCTCTGCATTCTTTATTTCAGCCTTCAGCATGATTGTTCCGAAAACTCCAGCTGGGCCTATTTCTTCGTATTCTTTAAGAAGCTCACGAACCCGATTCATTTGTTCCTGTAGGCCTTCAATTAAATTTGCCATATTTCTGTTTGGTTTATTGTCTACCTCTCCGGCTATTACACAGGAGAAAATTGAGTGATTAAATATTTGCTCCATTGGTCGGCCATTGCGTTTGCTATGCCAGGGAATGTTTTACTTCTAAGCTTTGCACTCTTGTTATCAGAATACCACTTTGGAAGTTTTTTCCCTGAAGGGGTAGTAACAAATTCGCCTTTATCGACAATGCATGTGTGTGTTAGCTTTGGCAATCCTTTTAACCATAGGCATGTTGTTTTTTGGAATGGGTCACCAAATTGCCATGGTTGTATGATTTGATCGGGCTTTCTGATTGCGGAAGAAATAACAGATACCGGATTTTCCAACGCCCAATATTTAATGTTACACTGCATTAACTTTGAGACGAAATCAAGTGCTTTTTTCTGCCTGCCGTCTGCTATTTTAATGGCAAAGTGTTTAGCACCACTTACCGCAAGATCGGTGCAGGGAGGGTTTAAAATAGCCATATCCCACTCTTTAATAAAAACCTTTTCACCTGATTCTGTTTCTAACTCTCCGGCCTCAATAGCTTTGAAAACATCCATCTTTAAATGCCAATCTGAATGACCGCCGGAACTATCCTGGGTGTCGTTACTAAAGGCTTCGTGACCTAATTGTCTGAATGCTTTAGCAATTGTTTGGCTTTCTTCACACCCTACCAGAATTTTCAATACCATAGTCGTACTTTAATTGGTTGTTACACCCGTATAGATTAAAATTATTTTACTAATATTTTGTAAGTAGAATCTATGAATGATCGGATATTACCAACCTCACAAGAATCATCTGATGCGCTCAATCCTTCCAGAAAAGCCTTCATAACATTTAGTTTCGCTATGTAGTCTGTATTTTCATTCTCCAATTGAATCAATGCATCATACTTTCTCTTTGGAGTATCTCCCTGTAATCTATCAAGTGTTAATCTTTCGTAATTTTCCATATTATTTTAGGTTACTCCGTATAGGGGGATTGAGTTATGCAAATGGGAATATTATTTTTTCTTTATAAACTATTTTCAAAACCTGATCTTCTTCATAATGCTTACTATGCATTAATTTATCCTCTGTAAAAACTAGAATTTTATTATTGAAGAAGTCTATTCGGTCTAGCTTTTCAACTAGACCACTCTTTAAATAAACTTCGCCCATTATATACCAGCCTCTTTTTCTAATTTTTCCAATTTTTCTGCCCACATGATAGCCGATTTTTCATTTCCAGACTTTATAAAAGCAGTCATGTTTTTTGTTGCTTCCTGCATTTCTTTTTGAATTAGTTTAAGAGTTCTCATATCTGTAAGTGTTTAGAGTTGTTTTCCTTATTGCTGAAACAAAGTACGGCATTTATAATTTATAAAACAACACATTTTACAATTTATTTTACAACATTCTTTATCTTTTTGAATGCCTTCAATAATTCTTCCCTAACTACCTCAGCACCACCCTTTTTGTCTATTTCAATTTGTGGCGCATAAATGCAGATTTGTACTTTTTTCTCAATTGTTTCAATCTTTTTTCGTCCCATTTTAGTAAAGTTTTAGTATGGGAGTAAAGATATGTAAAATATGTTGTTTTATAACACGCAATTATATAAAGTCAGCCATTTTGTATTTAGCGATTAATTTCAGTTGCGCTTTGCTGGGCTCGTAATTAAGCCTATCGCATTCTGACAGGAATAAATCAATGTACTTATCCATCATTACCGTATACTCAAATACTCCGTTTCCGCTTTTCTTTTGCCCTCTCTGCTCCAATAATGCTACTGCTTCCACTCCGTACTTTTTATTCATCCATGGAATGTATGACGCCCGGTTCCCCTCTTTAAAGCCATTACAGGGAACACAACTCGGATGCGTATTCATTCTATCATGAATGATCGATGGTGCTGTTGAGCGGGGTATAAAGTGGCTGTTATTAGCATTCGTCCAGTGAAGGAATTGACCGCAATAACATTGTACTATCCCTTCGCTATTTGCTGGCTCCATTTTTACAACGAGTGAATAGATCACATCAAAGTCTTTTTTCAGGATTTGGAAAGGATTTTTTCGCTTCTTTGGCTTATCCGCCTTTTCTTTCCGATTCCTGGATTTGACTTCTTTGTTCATCTGCTGGTATTCCGCAACGGTGTAAACCTTCTTTTCATCTTCCTTTGTTCGCTTAACTGATTTCTTATGGATGGGCTTCTTAGGTTTCGGGTCGGTCTTTTCCGGCTTCGGTTGCGGATTAAATGCTGGGTAGTTCATGCGAATAGGCCTGGTGTTGACAAATGCTTTTGAATTCTTTTATTCGACATGTCTGCGTATTTTTTTGCAATGTCATCCCCGACAACTTTACGGCCTTCCTTCACGGCCATAGCGCACTCCGTGCCAGATCCAGAAAAAGGGACTATAACTAGATCATTCTCACGTGAGCAAGTTGTTATTAATATCCTTGTTAACTTTTCGGGTTTAATAGTATCATGTTCGTAGCTTCTTGTTTCATAGTTTGGCAATCTTATTACATCCCCTAAATGCAAAGAGTTATTAAATGGACGCCTAAGTTCTTCGTATTCCTTCCTAAGTTCTTCGTATTCCTTTGTTAAGTATGGAGCACACCACTCTTTCAATTTTTGGTACATCTCTTGTGTTATCATTGTAGGCTCTGCCTTATCTAAACTAAGACATGCAGAAGCAACCCCGCCGCCATTTGTAGCCGCTCCTAACGCCTCATTAACTTCTTTTAATACTATTTTGCCTTTCGCTTTTGTTATTTCCTCTCTTATGTAATCTCGTATATGATAAACACATTGTGTTAAGTTATAATGTTCATTACTATACATTAAGATCCTTTCAGTGAGTGGTGCGAATGTCCGTAGCTGCTCATTAAATCTTATTTGTTGCTTATGATCGTTGGTATTCTCCCATACTATGCTGTTAAGTAGTTTGAAATGCTTGTCAAATATTATTTGAGCATAGGCAATATTTTTAGCATCTCCATACCATAGCAACGTTCCATCTGCTGCTAAAAGTCTTTTGCATTCTATAGCCCATTTTTCAACATATTTCAAGTAGTCTTCGAAGCTTTCCCAGACAAAATCGAATTCCCCTTTAACCTCAAAATATGGAGGATCGGCAATGATTAATTTTGCGCAACCGGCAGGCAACTGGTTATTAAGGAAGTCTTCATTATAAACAGTATTAATGTCTATTTTAGCAATTGTATCCATATCTAAAATCCGTTTACCTCGTTCATCCTTTTCAGGTAATAATTAAATGATGCAGTAAGAAGGGAGAGCTCTTCCATTGTAACCTCAGGGCTATGACCTCGCTCGATCTGATACACCCTGCGCTCTGTTAATCCGCTTCGTTTGGAGAGCCACTGAACAGAGAGTTTTAAATGTAGCCTGTCATCCTTTAGGAATTGAGGCCAGCCCTGGCGGACGTTAATTGTTGTCTTCTTTTCGCTCATCAGTCTTTAAATGTTCTTTTTTCATAACCTCTATCATGTACTGTTTTTTGTACTCTTGATAATCCTGCTCCTCTTTTTCTCGATTCAGAACAATCTTATCGTAATCCTCGCCGATGGATGAAATGATTTCTTTGATCTTATTCTTATCGACAACTATCTGAAGCAATGAAACATTTTCTTCAGCTTCCTTTTGTTCCTGAACAAATCTGTTGTGGTTTCTTCGCTCGACTACTGAAAGGCGTTCACCGGTATCGTACTTTTCAAACCACTCCATCAGCACCGGAAGGTCTATCCGATCGTAAATCTTTCCGTACTCCCCTGCTGCACCCATTCGCAAAACATATGCGTACTCTTCAATGGTCAGGTAGTAATATTTTTTGAAGATGGCAGCTTGAACTAATGGCATCATATTCGGATCAAAAGTCTTTCCAACAGAAACAATCATGAACAGACTGGATAGTATTACCTCTGTTACTGTCTCAAGTGCCTCAGGGGCAAACTTTCTTGTCAGTGCGATAGAATTACCCTCAATTGCTTTTGCGCATGTCAGAGAGGCTATAAATCGAAAATGATTCTTTTCGCTAAAAGCCTTCAAAATTCCTGTTTCCTGAATGCTTGTTGCTGAGATACTCTGCGAACTTGTTTCCGCTAGTTTGTTTTGTGCCATTTTTGTTCTGTCGGATTATAATTTCGTCGTTCCAATGCTTGCCGTTCAGATATGTTTCTGGATTCATCCGGTACTGAACATCCGGAGTTGATTGAACATATTTGGGAACATGGTCTAAAATTTTTTCTTTTTCGGCCGGCGGAACCTTCTTCCATTTTTTTTCGCAATCAGCACGGCCTTTCTTTTTTTCATAAAGATTCCAGAACTCTTCAAATTGAACATCCAATATTTCAAAGTCAGAAAATCCTTCTTTCTCTTTTTCTCCTTCTCCTTCTATTTCTTTCTCTCTTTCTCTTTCTTCTTCTATATTGCTTTGATTCGCTTTGATCTCGCTTTGCGGTCGCTTAGATTCGCTTACCGTTCGCTTTACTTTTTGTTTTCCACCTAATGAACCGTTCTTGCTGTTAGTTTCAGAAAGTTTCTGTCTTTCAGATAGTTGATCGTCTAGAAAGTCGATTGAAATAAAGCCATCGCTTAGCGAATAAAAGCGACCGCTTAAGGCAGATATTATACTTTTTTTCTTGAATCTAACCTCTATTTCTTTTTCGGATAAAACTCCCAGGTTTTTCCAATAAAGCGCACAGATGTTTATGAAAAGTCCTTGAACTTCTAGTGATTCATAGACTATATTTCCGGTCATCCATTCGGTTGCATGGAACTTAAAATATGGTAACTCCTTTGCCATTTTTCAATTTGAATAAGTATAAACCCCGTATTCTTTACCTGTTAATTCGTCCGTTTTCATAACCGTCTGGATGGTCATTCCTTCGTCTCTGAGCCTTCGGATGTACTCAGATAATCGGTATATCCGCAGCTTAGTAAAGGCAATTGCACCAGTTATCTGACCTTCACAGAGCAGGTATTCTTTTACTCGGTCTTTGTCTGTTTTTGCCATGTTATGCGTTGGTAAACTCCTGAACTGTTTCAATTTTCTTGATGTACTTCCAGTGCGCTTCTGAACACATGATCAGCCACGGATCAATATTATGTTTTCGGAGAGCTGCGCCGATCTCTTCCATATATGCAGAGCGTTCGTGAGCATCCTTTAAATGATACTCTGATCGCATGTGTTCGATTGTCTTTATGTGCTGTGTCATTTGTTTCTGTTGGTGTATAAGTTCCCTGCTGCTATTGTGGCAGCGATCAATATTCCGATAATGGTATAGGCTTCGATGGTGTGTATTCTTAGGTACTATTCCATGTTAGGCTGATTGGAAAACATTTCCTACTACTTCAAAGTCGTTCGTGTAATGATGCTGTTTCCATCTATTGAGAGACATATGATTTTCTCCCCATGTATCCTTTGATGCAATGCTGCCATATTTTTTGTTAACATAATCAACGCATAGAATACCTCCTTCAAATGACATTGTTTGACTGATCGGGTAGCTATTGTCAGCACTGTCCGGATCTTGATTGGTAAGTTTTAGGAAACTCAAGCCAATCCCTGAAAAACTCATTTCTGAAACTTTATATATTGCATCGAATTTATACTGTCCATCTTCGCCCATAACTCCTTTTACTCTCAGATGGTCTGACTCGTATATTTCCTTTCCGTTCTTGTCAACAAGTCCTGTGAATTGCATGATGTGATAACCATTAGCCAAAGGGGTTACTGTAATTTCTCCGTCCTCTCCTTTTCCTTTTTCGTGGTGGAATTCAAGTATTGTCGGATGGTAACCAACACTATAATACATTTCTTCTGATCCTGGGCGGTCAAACCACGCACGGAATTTTATTGTTCTTGGCATAATTGTAAATGTTAAAGTGTTCTGAATATTCTGTAACCTTCTGATGTGCGGAATCCATGAAACTCTTTTCCTGCAAGCCATGTGCGAATCCTTCCAAGTGTAGCCTTAGCACATTTATAACTGAAATTACTCTTGTAGTTATATGCAAGAAAGTGTTCATTGAGTAGTAGTGAATCACACTTTTCTCTTACCTCTTTTTCTGTTGCTACTATGTAAGGCTTGCAATCTGTTATCATGGCTATAATCGGGTTCTGATTAGCATGATTAGCTTTTCCATCCTGTCAGCATAGAATTGTTTGAAGTCTGTATATCCGTCCGGATGCTGCTGGAACAAAACATAAAGGACATTGCGAAGCCTTTCGGATTTACTCTTACTTTCAATTTCTGCATCGATCGTTTCAATCTCTTTTATCTCCCGCGCTGATAGCGACTCCTTCCTGTGGAAAGCAACGACACCAACACTATTACGAAGCACATGCAATGCCGCAACGTCCGGACCGCTTACTTCTCCCGTTTCAAATACAAGAGAAACAGAGCCATCCTTTCGGGTAGTATACCGGTCAAATACCGCAGCTTTTAGTATATCCATTACTTAGCGGCCTCAGCGATTAGTAATTCTTGGTTGGTCTTTGATATTTTAAAAACCTTCTTTGCATCCTCAAGAGTCTTTCCGCCCTTTAAGGATTGTATTGCACCATTCCATTCTTTTGTATTTGGATTCAACCACGGAAGCTCCGGTTCTGCATTTGATGCTTTTTTCTTTGGTTCTACACTAGCTGCATTGCCGTCGTCGTCTTCATCAATGTTAAGACCAAGTATCGCACCTAATGCATACCGTCTTTGATATGTAATAGCAGATCCTAATCCTTGCGGATCGTTCTTTGTTGGCTTCATTGTGTAGGTGGATGAAATATATTCACCGGACGTATGCATGAGAATAGTTGTAAGCTGATTCTCTCCTTCCGGAAGCTGAACAAACGATAATTCGTTTTCTTTTAGCGGCTCTCTGATAACATCTAAAATATCTGCAAGGGATGCGTACTTTGATTTAAAGAAAGGATTGTCTGAGGTCTTCTTTATTTTTGATACTGATCCTTGAAAATTACATAGGGCTTTAGCAAGCTCTTTTATTGATTCTGTCTTTTCCATAACTACCTGTTGTTATCGTGAAAATCTTTGTACTCTTTTTTGAGAAGGGATAGCTTCAAAGCGTTATCCTGTTCTATCATTCTATGAAGGCATTCACTCAGTCGAATTGTGAAGCACTGATTGTATAGTGATTCATCAATCGTATTGGAGTAATGCCCGCCCTCTCCCTCTCCGTGTTCTCCGCAGATCCACGGATGCAGATGCAAGTCCCTGGCGTTTGCTTTCAGAAAAGCTTTGTACTTATAAAGAGGGATTGACTTGATAGCGAATACCATTTTATCAGCTCTTCCAAGTGGTTTTCTTTGGCTCTCATCATAACAAAAGGTTATCGTGTCGTCCTGAATGAAAGCGTTGTGAGGGTAGACCGCAGACTTTAATTTGTCTTTGCGTTCCAGCTTTTCAACCTGAGCTCTCAGGGATTTGACAAGCTCGTCTTTTTCGGTGTCGCTCATCTCCATTCACGTTTATTGTTCTTTCTCCTCTCTTCCAGTTCGTCAAAAGACTTCAGAGAATCTTCGATAGTATCGCAAGTCTTTACTTCTGTGAAGAACCCAAGTATCCTTACATCTTTCTGTGTAGTGCTGCTTGGAGATGGCAACATGATTACACGCTTCTTATATAGTGGTGTCATATAATCCCTTGGCTAACTCGTTCGTTAAACTGATCTACTCCTAATCTCAGGCTGTCAATGTCGATACCTGCTTTACCTGCTTCATAGAAAGCCCATGTAAGCATTTCTGAACGCTTAGGATCTCTGTGTGAGTTAGCCTCTACACAGTGTTCGCGGCACATTTTTGCGATTGCCACACGGTGTGAGAATATCGCAACGTCTTTTTCTTCGTCTGTTAATTGAAAATCAGTGTTTGACATAGCTTTAAAAGTTTTCGTTATCTGAATCGATTCTCTGTGCGATGCTGTCTGTTTCAATAAAGAACCAAAACGCCAATGTCAGTATCGAAAAACACACTCCTATAAATTCCATATCTTTTGCTTTAAAAGTTTTTCAATTAATTTTCTGTCATCCGCTGAAACTTTTTGCTCTCCCTGCTCTACAAGGTATACCCATGTTTCACTTTTTTCTAATGACTTTGCAAAGTCTTTTTTCTTAATACCCAACTCTTTGCGCCTGTTTTTTATCTGAATCGCTATTGAATATTGTCTGCTTTCTATTTGTTGTTCGTTCATGTTGTAAAGGTAATAAAAGTAGTTAATAAAGCAATAGTATTTAGTAAATAAACCGTAAGTATTTCGTTATGTATTGATAATCAGACAGAATAATTTTGAATATTGGAATGATTGTTTTACTTTTGGGTTATAGTAATGTGGTGGAATTGGCAAACACACCCTCCTTGTCTCGGGGGCGCTGAATCTAAATAAAGACGTTGTACAGTCGAAAGACGGGGATTGACCACCAAAACCTTGCAATGTTCCTAATTACAGCTTACAGGTTCGATGCCTGTCTTTACTGCAACTAAATAAATTCGATCTCGTACATCGAAAAGAAAGACTTAAATAGCATGACCAGATGTTATCTGTTCATTTAAAGCCCGATGATGTACGAGATCATTGGGCTTTTGCTTTTTGGGCCGTAACCAAAAGAAATCCATGCGGACTGAATCATAGATTCTTTTTCGGGACTTCAGATAGCATACCTTTCGTGAAAGCAAGGGGAAGCAAGCCAATTAAATGATACAACATACAGATGAAACATTTTCGGGTATCAGCCAAAACGATGACGAACTCATTAACTCAGGGTTAGGATATGCTTCTCTCTATTAGGGGGTAGGGGGAAACATTTTCTCAAACCTACAATTCTGAATCTTTTAATCTAGGGTTAGGATTGACTTTGACAACATAAAACACCCTAAAACGATAGACAAACAATCTTGTTAATTAAAAATAGAGGTCAAATATTAACTAACTAGCGACTTAGTTAATATTCAGGCTTAAATGTTAACTAAATTAAAAAATCCCGCTCAAATAAATGAGACGGGACAACCAAACGGCTGAAAGGTTTTATTTCAGGATTCGCCAAATAAACATTAATATAATGAGTGCCAATAACCCTAGCCACAAAGGCCATAATGCTTTTATATGATCTGTAAAGGAATATTCGCTTACCTTCACTGTAGTTCGTTGTACCTCTCTTACAATAACTGTATCGTGATTATTTACTACTGTCTTTAAGTAGTGATGGTGCGTTGTTGTGTCATTATAAAAGAACGTGGTAAAATTATCATCCTTTAATATAATGGTGTCTTTTGAATACAAGAAAGACGTGTCTTTTGACGATCCGTAGAAATGAACCGTATCAATCAGTTTTATTTTAGATGTGTCAATCCATCCCTTACGAAATCCTTTATCAGACCACCTTTTTTGAGGAGAACAGGAAATCAACATCATTAATGCAATCCATATAAAGCAGAATGATAAGGTGTATATCAGGTTTTTATTCATTTCGGGTCGCAATCGTTTGGCTTATGAAGGTCTTCAGGTTTTTCTACTGCAAACTGTGCGATAAATGTAGAAACCGCCCCGATAACAATGCCGTATTCTAGAATCTTTTCCATCCAAGGGATAACAACACTATTTGCAGAAATATATAGCTGAGTGGCTATACAAGCACCAGCGATTGATAACCCTATGCGAGAAACTCTCTTAAAGAAAGAGGGCGTTTCCATGCACAGCCGTTTCCACAATACGGATAGGTATACTTTTTTCATTATCTGTAAGGTTCGTAAACTGTTTTACCGTTAACTTTTTTTGCTCTTAATATTTGTTTTCTGTTTCCGGTTGGTTTGTAAGAGACATGCACCCAATCCGGCGCTGAATCATTGCCAAATTCAAAAATCAACTGATCATATTCAAGCGTTTTAACGAACTCGAATATAGCCTTGTTGTAAACAGTCGAATCAATATCAACGGCTTCGCCTTTGGCATGCTGAGACCCTTTTGCACCCCCAATTTTAGCATTTAGCTTTTCGCTTCTGAAAAAAGAACTTACAAATGCTTCTGGAAACTTATCCTTTACCGGATCAAATATTTTCTGAACAACTAAAGCAATAGATCGCATCTGTTCAGGCGTTGGAGTATTGTCAATTCCTGCACGGATAGCTGTTTGGCTTTTAGTTATATCGTCAATGGTTAGATACTTACCTATTTTCATAACGGCCTATTTAAAGTCATTGATTTACCCTTACGATAGTAAACGTAAAGAGATTTAAGAAAGACTATGAATCGTTTAAGTTTCACTTTTCTTCTTAAATAAGTTTGGAAAGAATCGATCACAAAACTTTCGCATCACAAAGGCAAAGAATCCGGTAACTATTGCACCGAAAGCGGCCAGTATGATACAATCCATGATCATAAAGAAGAATTGCTTAAATCCCCCGCTATGAATCATATAATCAGTTACTAGCTTATTTATGAACATCCATAACGCTCCTAATGCGCTAATCAATTTTTCATACCAAGTAAGCCCGTGATGGTTATTTGAATATTCCATTCTATGTTTCATAAATAGCCCCTCCTTTTTATGGGAAGGGCTAAATAATTATTCCGTTGGCTTTTTTGTAAGGATTAATGCTTTATTATCCGCATCAAATGTTTTTAAAACATGATCCGCAGCAGCATATCCGGCAGTCTCTGAAATAACCGTTAAATGGTTAATGGCTTCCTGATTTGCTTTTTCAGCCTCATGCTTATGAAAATTTTGCTTTTGAAAAGCCGCAGAAACGATTCCAAAAGAGGCGTCTGTTAATTGTATTGTAATATCCTCATTTAATGGCTTCATTTGAATTGTTTTTGCTGGCTTTGCCTTTGAGTTTTTAATAGACATTATCGTTTGGTTTTGGTTCCCTAAATATAGGGACTATTGACGAATTATTTTACTTGCAGGGTCAAAATATAGATCCCCTCTCTCCCACACAAATATCCCTGCATGATTAATAGGGCATCGATCAGGTGACGTTCTGAATACCCAGCGCATAAAGTACTGGTAATTTATTAGAAACCTGATAATAGCAGAAAGATATGTGCTTATATTATTCCACTTAAAAGGAACAAATACCAACGCCAAATCTCCGCTTTTAATATCTGTTAAAATCATGGTCTATTAATCTTACCTAATGCATCAGCTTGCAGAACCTTAGAATACAATATTGGGTATAGCGAAATGTTCCCGCTAGCATATCCGGTGAAAAATGTATATTCTCCTACAAGTCCGGTCTGATCTTCTATATCTGCCGCATGACCTACATATTCACCTGTTTCTGCATTAACCAATTCGGCATCCGATGCGTATGTTATTTTTTCATAAGGAGGAATTTCACCCTTTTCTCCCATAACATCCCCATTAAGGTCTTTTGTGTAAACGGTCATGTAGAATTCGATTTTATTATTTTTAAAATCGGGCCAAAAACCATCTACAGTGACTATTCTTTCAAGATTAGTATGCGGGCTGTTTGAAACAGGTATATTTGATAGTTCAGATAGATTCATATTAGTATAGTATTTCTGTTCCTCTTACATACGTTATTGTGGTCGTTCCGGTAGTTGTGGGAACTAGTCTTAGTTGAGCATTTGCCTGGAATTCCCCCGAAACAGATACTGTCTGCACATTTACGGAGTTCAAAACAATAGCCAGTGTTACCGTATTGCTATTCCCGATCTCATTTACCGTCACCCAAGAACTCCCATTATAGTACTGTAATTCTACTTTGCCACTTGCATTACTACCAATGCTTGCTGTACATGAAATTGTAACGTTATAGGTTACTCTATATGATTTTGTAGATGACGGCGTAAAAGATGAGCTATTGATAGTTCTTGATACTCCGTAGTTATAGGTAGGCGCAACCGGTATGTTCACGCCAAGCATGGCTAAAGCTGTATCTTTGTTTACTGAATAGCTTTGACCAGTATTTTTATCGGCAACAACGAAAACTTTATTTAATTTTGAAGTAGCCGTTGCTGGAGTTTTCCACGACCGGACAAAGAATCTGGCTGTAAGAATTTTCTTGTAAGAAGATGTGCTGTTTGTTGCTTTTGTTAATTCAAGCGTATCTAAATAATTCCATGTTCCAACAATTATACATGCTGAATCTGGGACGGTTGTAAATTCACATCCATTGTATTGGGCGTTTGATGAAAATACAATGGATAAAATTGATACTAATAAAAGAGATAATTTTTTCATTTTGATTATTCAGTTTAGTTTTAAATTTGTTCGAAAATAACCCATTTAACAGTTCGTGTGTCAGCAACATTTGCTGATGTTATTGTAAAGCCAACGCCAGCATTATAGGTAACCGCTAATGCAAAAGGAGTTCCTGAATGAGTAGCGGTTACGATAATATGACTATTTGCGGTTATACTAGTGTTTGCCACAGTAACCGTACCGGATGCTAATGTGCTTGATCCGACTCTGGCGTTGGTTCCTGTTTTAAACTCTAATCCTGATCCAACAAAAGGGAGTACAATACTGCCAGACATCTTCATTTTCTGCCCAAAAGACCATTGATATACGCCACTTGCATTTACTGCGGTAGGCTCTGTATTTGCGTTGCCCCAAAGAGCGGTTAGTATTCCGGCACTCGTTGCCTGCAATGTTTCAGTAAAGAACTGAACGTTTCCCCCTGCTGCACCTGTCGGAGTTCCCGGAGTCAAGCATATATTGCCTGCAACCCCTACAGCACCTGTGTTAGTGGCAGTCCTAATATATGTATGTGGAGTGGCCGCCCCAGGAAGGGAGACGCTTGTTACATAGGCTCCAGATATAAAATTACCTCCCAGTAACAGATTATTTCCCCCGCCTGGAGAGTTCGCTGTAATTTTCATATCAGTACCATTCACTGAACGATACATACTGAACGTCATAATAGAACTTGACGAGGTAGTAGAGAAGTTGCCGGCTATTGTGGTTTGTCCAGAGGCAATGTTAGTAGTGCCAAAACCAGTTCCAACAATTAACGAAGTGGTTGCACCGTATCGCATTGCTTCCCTATAACTTCCTAGTCCAGTATCAAAGATGTAGATACCGGCTGCACTGAAGTTCTGCTGTACTGTGAATGGATTGATAGAGTTTCTATAGGCCAACACATCTGCACCTCCTGCATCGGGCGTAGGAAATGTGATAGAAGTATTCGCATCGGGCCACTGCATTTCACGATAGATATCAGAAGATAGGGCGACGTTTTTTCTGATCCATCCCATGCCACCGCCTGAAGTTGTATATATAATGTTATTACCACTTACTGCCGTAGGTCTTGAGGATTGAACTGGAAGCTGTAAATAACCTGACCCTGCCGTTCCATTAACAACGTAAGATGGTGCAATCAGTTGTCCTGTCATTGTGTCGCCAGCCTTAGCAACGAAAGATCCTGATAAACCAGTTACATCTGAAAGGTAAGCCATTGTTCCATCCGAATTCTGCATTTGAACAACACGCTGATTTGTCACATTATCTGTCTTGAATCTTACTATACCAGGAGATGCTAGATCGCCGGAAAAGAACGCAAAACCGGTAGTATCAATTTGCTGAAACCACTTAGTGGTAGCATCAAATCCAAATATATTTGATCCAGATGGACTATGTTCATTAATGGTTGTCTGCGTGCTGTTGGCAACTGTAAATTTTATATTGTTCTCCATTTCAATTAATGAAGAAAATACGCCATTAACAGTTTGAAAATTTAAAATGCTTGCTCCCGTTAATAAAAATTGAAACCCTGAAGCACTAACATCTGTATTCGCAGTAAGAATGCTTGTTCCTGCTGTCTTTATGTAAGAACCAACTATATCGGATAAATCAGCTACGCCTGTATAATCTTTGTTTTGAAATTTAACATTCCGGTTACCGCTCATTGCGGAAAAATCTAGTTCTCCGTATGCGGTTCCTGCTGCATTGTGATACTGATATAGTGAGTTCTTAGAAAAGAATCTCATTGGTTGCTGCATGGAAGAAATATCCATATTACCGGCCGACTGAGCTTTTAAATAAACGTCAGTGTTCCATGTTAAGCCAAGGTTATTCCCTATTGATATGTTCCCTGTAGTGGGAGAACTTGACCCATCCAGACTTATTTTACCTGAAATATCAATTGATCCGGCCGTATCGTCTACATATTTTTTTGTAGCGAATGAATAATCAGATCCCGGTGTAATGGGGGAGGCATAACCTGTTTCTGATTCAATCAGAAGGCCACCATCAGTTAAATTCAGGAACGAATCAATGAAATCAGTTCTTAACGCATTATCCTTTATGGCCGTTATTTCTTCATTCTCATTTTTCTTTATTACTGTATCTGTGAGGTTTTTTAGTTGAACTAAGCTTCTTTTTGACATAAGTTTTTAAAGCATGAGTTTGCTCCGGTTACAGTAATTGTATAGTCTACATAAATAAATATGTAGTCTAATGGTATTATATCTAAATCAAATTCTTCTCCAAAAGCATTGGTTACATTTGACTCTATTTCACTAGGCTTAACTTGGATAGTATCTGCCCGTAATGAAATACAAAGAACTTTATTGTTTAGTATGTGAATAGCATTAGCCAGGTCTTCGCCTACGCTTTGAGCGTCGAAAATACTATTATTGAATTCTGATTTTTTCTTGCAAAAAACCAACCTCATGGGATAATCCTTTTGGCTCCACGCTTCGCAAGATGTCTGCTGCTCCTCGTCCAGTTCTTCTACTGAAATAGTACCTACGATTCTGTGATAAATAAAAGATTCTTCTATACTCAAAGCCTGCCATTCTCCATTACAAAAAGTAGACGGTATTTCGTTTTCTCCAATAGTATATTTTTCTACCAATCCTTTAGAATCGGGCATATATCCTATTTCAGATAATAAAGAATCTAAATATGTAATTATTTCACTTAGCATATTTGTTCATTTGATCAACTACCAGTTCAGCGTACAGTTGTTTTTCTTTTTCGGATAGTGCGAATATTTTTTTATCGTACTTTTCTTCTGCTCCTAACCTCTTATTATTGTTTTCTTCCGAAAGAGTAATGACCGCCGACCCATTTACCAATTTCGGGCCTTTTACAAAATCACTTTCTAGTCTTCCAAATAATGAAAGAATAACCTTTCCTACTTTACGTCCTACCTTTTTTCTAAATGCTGTATAGGATTCGAAGTATCCTGTTTTATGATTTTTACCATCAGAGAATTTAACACTTCCATCTTTACCTTTTGCCGGAAACTTCTTTGGCGCATTTAAAGGGTTTACGTATAATGGAGTTTCAGTATCGTATGTTCCTATTTCTTTACCTTCTGAATCTAATCCTTTTTGAAATATTCTTTCTCCTACTTCCGAATTAACAGTAATAGCCGCTGACAATACCGCTTTATTTAAATGCTCCTGCGTGTATTGCTTCTGCTTTTTTTCAAAGTATTCAGATCCTTTCATGGTGCTATTGCTACCGTTTTAATAGAAGAATTACAATGAAAACATATGTCATTAGGCGTTTTCATATTATTGAAAATAGCTCCTAAACTTGATTGGTACTCCATTTCATATTTATTCATCAAATCTTCATGCGTCTCCTTATAAATTGTTATTATAGAATTCTGCCTTTTAGAAACAGATAATTCTTCCATAATCAAAGAAGCCGATTTGTATAGTATTGGCATTCCCAATGTCCCTGCCATTGAACATATAAAAGGGTCAATAGAACATTCTAAGGAATAAGAGAACGATATTCCACCAGTAGATGTGCCGCCTTGTAGGTTCGCTGTAATGATCTCTGATGAACTCGTTTCTGAATATGTAAGATACGTATAAGCGTTCGCATGTGTATTCGTGCACCCGTTACAATGGCCCTTTGAAAGAATGGCCTGATTAAAAGAAATGTCCGAATCAGTGCAAATGAATAGTTCTATTGTTTTTGATTCAACGCCGTATTTTTTGTTTACAATAATAGAAGAAACCTCCCCGCTTGTCGTTACTAAAGAGAACGTGTCTAAAAGTTTGCCAGTAACTAAATCATAAATAAATATATTTATCGTTTTGGTCTCGTGTGCGTAAAATGAAATTGAGCTGATTAAAACAGAAAAATAAGGATAGTTTTTTAGCTTTAGCTGAATGCCCTTTAACTTACCGGATACTGCCGGAATGATTTCTTTTTGTGTAAAAATGCCACATATTCCATTTTCAATAGTGGAATAGGCTAAAAGTTTTGTTGCTCCTGATCTTAAATGATTAATGACTAATGCTGTCGCAAGATTTATCTTTGATTTTATCATTCTAAGACCGGATGCATACTCATCTGAAATAGCAGCGTCAGCATCTTTTATAGTAAGGCCTGCCAAATCATTAAGATAAAGCCCTGAAATGGGTTCTGTAGTATCGCAAGTTCTTTTAACCCCGATTATGTTATCAAAGCAATTCATCGGCATAAATGGTGTCTTATTTTTAAATTAAAGCCCTCACGTTTGCAAGGGCTTTAATTAATTTAAGCAGGATTAGTGATTTTGAATTCATTCACTCCTGTAGTGCCGTAGAAACGGTCTCCAATGAAGAATTCATCAGTCGGAACGCCAACCGCTTTAAATGCTACAGACAATCTAAAGTGCCAGAATCCGCAATCAAATTTAACCTGTAAATCGTAAGGAATGCCGGTACGCGGATCGACAACTACTTTTTGCATAAATGTTGGTTGGTCTATTTCTAGTCCATAACCTTGGAATGCGTTGTAAGTCAATACCTGTACTGCACCTGGATCAAGCGTTAAGAAGTCGCCATTAGCCCCTAATACGGGCTTAACGTTTGAATCCGGAATGAATGAACCATATACACCTACCGCTTGGGCAAGAAGGGCTACGTTCATACCATTGTCAGCACAACAAGCAGCCTGTAATTTTGTGAAAGACTTGTAAATTTCACCAAATCCGAAGATAAATGGTTTATCACAATATCCAGCATTCATTGTTGCGTAGTCGATTTCTGTAATGAAATCATCTGACAGGCCACCACCTAATACGGTAGATCTACGAGTCACAACAGTTTTTATGTCATTTGTGCCATTGACATTTTCTTCGTCTTTACCGAATTTACCTCTTAGCAAGAACACTTGAGCCGCTAAAATAGCATCCATTCTACGAGTAAGCGCACTCATTGAACGAAGCATTTCTTGGTTAAAGTAGTCCTGATTGTCTTGGCAGTGCTGCTTTAAATCTTCGGCTCTGATCTTCCATTCAATTTCCACCCCTGTATTTGTATCAAGTGTGTAATTTTTTGAAAGTTCCCCTCTTGGAGTAACAGACACGCAAGATTCACGGTTAATAGACGTAGAAACATCACCAACCGGAATACGCGGTGAATAGATCAAGTCAACACTTCTCAGTTTACCATTTCCTGGTGCAACTACTTGGCGAAGTTTGTTATTTGTGTTGATTGGGGAGAAAAGGAATTGGGCCAATCCTGTTTCGTGAACAGCTAACATTGTTGCTTTGTCGCAACCAAAGTATCCGTTTAGTCTATCCTGAAGGTCAGGACATAAAATTAAGTCTGAAATATAAGACATAGTTGTCGTGTTTAATTTGTGAATTAAATTCCTCTTTTGTTAAGCTTTGGATTTCGCTTTAATGCTACGGCATCACGACTGAAACCCTCTGTTAATGTCGGAGGCGACAACTATGCATTACGTGGTTAACAGGTATTAGTCCTTAGCGTTTTATTGCGTTTGGATGAACAGCCCGTTCAGTATTTTGTTGCTGACCAGCAGCTGAATTTTGATTTCCTGTAAATATAGGCTTTCTTTCGCCTGCATCATTCTTTTTGATAAAGTTTTTTTGCTGCGCTATTGATTCAATAACAGCATCGGCAGAAAGAAATGCGCCAGCCTTATTGGGGTCAGTCCATCTTTTGCCCTCTTTATTCAAAACAATTGGTTGGTCAGTTTCGTCAAAATCGATGATAACATTCTCCTTCACCAAGTTATTAAGGTAAAATTGTTCTGCTTCTGAAAGAGTTGCAAGTTTAGGCTGCACTTTCAAGAATGAATCTTTAAATACGCTATCAGCCTTGAATGTTTTAAATTTACCTGCGAATTCACCACGCTCTTTTTCAAGTGCTTCTTGAGCTAGTTGAGCAGCCGATTTATATTCATCCTTAGACTTATTCAGCTTTTCCAGCTTATCATTTAATTCTTTTAATGCACCATCGTTTGTTTTTAATGATAGTTCTTTCAAAGCCTCAATTTCTGAAGTAGATTTTTTAGCAGCCAAATCAAGTACTTCTTCCCAAGGTTTCCCTTTTATTTCTTCAGGGTCTAAACCGAAAAGAGATTTTACCTTAGTTTGCATTGCTCCTGTAATCCTTCCAGTAATAGAAGATCGCTCTTTTTCAATGTCTGGAACTTCTGCCTTTATAACGAATTTAGCAGAAAACTTTTCTTTGAAATCTTCTAAACTTGTTGCTTCAATACCTGTGTACCCTGTAATGTCTTTTAATTCCATGTGAGATTATTTGTTTTTATTATATGTTCTTTTAGGCTTTACTGAATTTTCAGACTCAATATTTTCTAGGTGCTTATTCTCATCAGACCCCTCCGATACTTCGCCTGTTGGTTCTTCAAGAGGCGGTAAACCCAAAGCGGGCTCTTCCTCTTCTTCCAACTCCTGAAGCATAAATCCATACTCTAATAGCATTTTAGGATCTGAAGCGATCAAAGCAGACACTTCTGATACTTCGCCTGTTGCTATTTTTACTACTCGGTGCATTTTATCTTTATCCATGTGAGATTATTTTAATACAATTTAATCATTTTTTGTAATATCCCAAATTTATTGAACTCCTACCCATGTTTTGCCTAGGCGAACATCAGAAATAGTTCTTCTGTGAACATTATATTCTTTGCCTATTTTAGTATCAGAAATTCCTTTTTCTATAAGAATACGTATTTCCTTAATCTTCAATTCAGACAATTTAGAATTATGATGAATATCTCCTATAGCCTTTCTTAAGATATGTCTACCATGTAAAACATTTTCGCTACATGTAACCCACTCAAGATTTTCTACTGAATTATTTAATTTATTTCCATCCTTGTGATTTATTTGCTTCGACCCTAAAGGATTTGCAATAAAATATTTGCCAATGAGCCTATGAACATATTGCTTTACATTTACCTTATTGCCATGCCTAAAACACACACACCAATACCCATTTGAATTAATATGAGGCTTTAGCATTCTTTGAGGCTCGCTCTTAATATTATTTTCAGGGCCCATTGATTTAAAAGACCTAACATTTCCATAATTAGATATCTGATATCCATTATGATCTAATATATCTTGCCAAATTTCCATATACAAATATAGAAAATTTGGCGGATTGTACACACTCTATTTTTTATAATAACCTAGCCTAATAGCCCTGCTTATCCACTCTTCAGGAACTCTACTGGTAATTACTGGTATCAAATTATGTAAGCATCGATATCCCCCTACAAATGAGAATATTGTATCAGAATTTGTATTTGCATTCATGCCTTGCCAAGGATATCCACAAGATCCCACATTTTTACCACGCCCCCACGCCTGTATTTCTTTTTTATGATACCAGTTTCCATGTCTTTCTTCACAGAAACATCGGGTATCAGCAACTTCACCACCTTGATATTTATAGAATTCTAATCCTAAATCTTCGCTGATAACTTTTGTATATTGCCTGTCAGCCACCGCAAATCCATCATAAGCCACTCTTTTAACGTATCGTGTTAATAGTCCGTCAGAAGCTTCCGTATTAGTGGCAACCTCCCGAATGGCTTTCATTGCATCGTTAAATGTTCCTCCATTTGTAACAGCAGAAAGCAAAGAGTTTTTAATAGGCGAAATGATCTGAGCTGTTACTGCATCCTGAGAAAGCAATTCTATTGCGTTCTGTTGTGCTATTTTTAATGTAGACTGGTAAACGCTTTGAGGCTCAAATGTATCAATTATTTTATAGAAGTAATTATTATTAATAGTCGCTTGCGTATTAAATTCCTTCGCAAATGAAGTAAGAGATTCAATATACGGTTCGTCCAAAATAACCCCTTCCAATTGATTGGAAATAGCCTGTACCAACTGTATGTTTTTGTCATTAAAAACCATCTTGCCGTCAACTATATCCATTTGAGAAACCAGCTTTTCAGCTTCTATCAATAGATTTAATTGCGCACGGTCGGCAGCCGTAACCATCCTGTCCGGCACGCTTGTAAGGCGCTCCATTTTAGATTTAATTATATCGTCAAGCGTTGGCATTCGCTAATACATTGTCTACGTTTGCCCGAACAGGGTTAATTTCTAAATCCTTTGCTTTAGCCATTGTAATTAACGCATCTCTTTGAGTCTTTTTGTCCTGATCCAAAAACGTTTCTGAAGATTCAATCTGTTCTTCAATGAACATTTCAATAGAAGTATGTAGAATATCTTCCCATTTAGCTACTGTTCCGAGGGTTATTTTCTTTAAAACATCATCATTAGAAAGCCCCAATAAGCGGTCTGAGTAGAAAATAATATCAATGATTTTCTGCCCTTCTGGATCTGTGCCAAAACGAGTTTCGAAGTATTCCTTCATCAGCTTTTTCATAGCTGCATCAGGCAGACTAGCCTCCTTAGCTTCTGAAATCTCAGTTGTTAAATCAGAATCGTTTCTTAAAGCAAACGTTCTCGGATAAGTAATCGCTGGTACTACTGAATCTTTACCGTATCTGACTATAATTAAATTCTGTGCAAAGAATTCAAATATCTGAAATACCTGATCAGAGATTCTTTTAATGAAAGAAAACTGCTCTTCCCTGTCAATCTGTTTTCCTAAGGCCGTTTCGCTTCCTTTGACTTCTGAATTAGAAATGTCAATATTAAGAATTGAAGCACCTTTATTTATTGATCGGTCTACCTGATCGGAAAGAAGCTGAATAATTTCAGTTGTCGGCCCGTAAAATCCACCCGGGGGCGTAGGAATATTTGACCCCATACCTGTCATTTCAGATATTTTAATCTGCTTGACTCCAAGTATTCCTGGTCTTTGCTTTCCTGTTCCTGCGCATGAAGGGCATTTATGCACACCCTCATTGCCTTGTACCATTCCAGCTATACACCTATTGCCATCCTCGTTCTGGTAATCACATTCTGAGCTATATTCCCATTCTTTAGGATATGCACACTTTGCTTTAATAGCAGATAAATAAGAATCATCTAGTATGGCAGAATCCAAAGAATTAACAGCAGGAATAAATGAAGAGCGATAAAATACGTCTTCGCCTATTTGCTCTGCTTTGCCGTTTAGCTTTTTAACTGGTAGTACGCCTAAATCGTGTTTGAAATATTCAATTAGTTCAAATTGCCAATCTGATTTTTTGCCCTTCTGGTATATGCGATAAATAAACGTATTATCGTAAATATCAATTACAATACCTTCTAGTGATGTTTTATTGCCAGTAATCACAGGGCTTTTTTCATCTGTAATCACTACTGCATAAACCCCATCCTGAAAGCCTATAACCTTTTCACAGGAAAAGTAATGAGCCATTGGCGAAAGTTGCTCCCGATCGCTAATAGAGGGAAACACTTCTTTTCCATCAACGATAGAAGGAAGGTATGGTAAATCTAATACCAAACCGATAACGCCATTATTATCCAGCTCCTTTACAGTTGTTACAACATCTTTAAAGTATGCCTCTAAAGAACCGTAAGTTGGGTAATCTACTTCTAAATATTGTTTTGCATTATCATTACCTTTATAGTCAATCTTCCAGTTCTGATCTCCCCAAATTCTGGAAAGTCCGGATTGAAATTTCTCCCATACAACTGTAGTACAAGCTCTGAAATTTGCTTCAAGATATTTGAATTCTACATCTGTCTGGTTAGGCGCACGAGCTACAAATAATGCTTCTGGGAACTTATCCCCATCGGCATGAACGCAAATGCGATCTCTTTGCACGATAGATTTTTCGTACACATCAGTATATTGAGTGATCTTTTTAGAATCTCTCTTTTTGATCTGCTCCGTTTTTTCTGTGAAAATGCGCTGTAATTCGTCTTTTGTCAGCATACTAGCAGTTGCATCCTTTGCCTGTTTTTGGGCGAGGAAGTTGTTTAATTTTTGCCATAACAAATAATATCAAATTGTGTATGTAAACTTTCTAAAGGCTCTCCGTAAATGTCTTGATAAATATAACCAATTTCATCTAAATATTCTAACAGCTCTTTTCGGCTTGTTCCGCACTGAATCAAAGCATG
>Ga0247812_10000289_pt1 | contig 42414 bp, 63 predicted proteins | sample UWRJL149409B1_FD_178011 | JGI IMG/M metagenome (GOLD analysis project Ga0247812, IMG submission 178011) | Plant litter microbial communities from Arlington Agricultural Research Station in Wisconsin, United States - UWRJ-L149-409B-1 | ecosystem: Environmental > Terrestrial > Plant litter >...
ACGTAAAGATGCCGGACTCCTGCTGCACAAGAATTTCGCCTTCAAGGCGGATTCTGTCGCCGACGACGGCACCTTTACCGGCTACGGCTCGGTGTTCGGCAACGTCGACAGCTATAACGAGATCGTCATGCCTGGCGCCTTCAGCAAGAGCCTGAAGAATATCCGTGACGGCGGCGACCCGCTGCCCATGCTGTGGAACCACAATCCGAACGAACCGATTGGCGGCTACACCTCGCTGGAAGAAGATGCGCGCGGCCTGAAGGTATCCGGCTTTATCATGATCGATGAGGTGGCCCGCGCCCGCGAGATCCACGCGCTGATGAAGCGCCGGGTGATCAAAGGTTTGTCGATCGGCTACTATGTCGACGACGACAGCAAGGACGCCAAGACCGGCGCCCGGTTGCTGCACAAGCTGGACCTGCAAGAGATCAGCCCGGTGACATTCCCGGCGAACGTCGAGGCCGAGATCGAAAGCGTCAAGTCGGCTATCTCCGGCATTCTCCAGCGAGGCGAACTGCCCGGCGTCAAACAATTCGAAGAACTCCTGCGCGAGGTAGGATTCTCCAAATCACAGGCCGCAGCCGTCGCAAACGGCGGCCTGTCGAAGCTTTCCCGGAGTGAGTCCGGTGGCGAAAAAAGCGACGAAATTCTTGCTGCGCTGCGCAGCTTCAACCTCACTCCGAACTAAAAGGAAACATCATGCTGAAAAATAAATACCACATGCGCGCTCTCGTGCTGCTGGCGCTGGCCGCTGTTGCCGGCATCGCTCAAGCCTTCGGCGTCGTCGATCTGACCACCAGCGGCGCGGGCTTGGGCCTGGCGGCCATGGCGATGGGCGGCGAGATGGACGTCAAGGGAATCGTCGAAGAACTGGGCAAGATCAAGAAGGACATCAACGACACCACCGACAAGGTGCGCGAAAAGGCGGACGAAGCGGTAACCCTGGCCAAGGCCGGTAAAGCGCTGAGCGAGAAGCAAAAGGAAGTCACCGATGAACTGATGGTCAAGCAGGGTGAAGCGCTGGCCCGCCTGGATGACTTCGAGCAGAAGCTGGTGCGCCGTGGCGCGGATGAAAAATCCCTGATCCTGACCCCCGGCGCGCAGTTCACCGAAGGCGCCGCGTTCAAATCGTTCGTCGAAAAGGGCGAGAAGCTGCAGCGCGGCCAGTCGATCCGTGGCCAGGTGAAAGCAATCACCAGCTTAACCGCCTCCGGCGGCCTGCTGGTGGCGCCTGACCGTCTGCCCGGTGTGATCGCGATCCCGCAGCGCCCGGCCACCGTGCGCGACCTGCTGGCCCCCGGCCGCACCTCGTCGAACCTGATCCAGTACTTCCGCGAGCTGGTCTTCACCAACTCCGTCGCACCGGTGGCTGAGGGCACCCGCAAGCCGGAATCCAACCTGACGTTTGAACAGCGCCAGGCGGTGGTCATCAAGCTGGCGCACTTCATCAAGGCCACCACCGAGATCCTGGACGACGTGCCGGCGATGCAATCGATGATCGAAGAGCGCCTGCTGTACGGCCTGCGCTTCGTTGAGGACGTCCAACTGCTGATGGGTTCGGGCACCGGCAACAACCTGGCCGGGATCTACACCACCGCGACCGCCTACGTGGCGCCGTTCGTGGTGGCCGGGGAGACCGCCATCGATCGTCTGCGCCTGGCCTTCCTGCAAGGCGAGCTGGCCCTGCTGCCGGCCGACGCTGCCGTGCTGCACCCGACCGACTGGGCGAAGATCGAGCTGATCAAGGACACCCAGGGCCGGTACATCATCGGCAATCCACAAGGCACCATCGCCCCAACTCTGTGGGGCCGCCGCATCGTCACCACCCTGGCCATGACCGCCGGTAACTTCTTGGCCGGTAACTTCCGCCAGTCGGCGCAGATCTTCGACCGCGAGACGGCCGACATCGTGGTCTCGACGGAAAACGAAGACGACTTCGTCAACAACCGCGTGACCATCCTGGCCGAGGAGCGCCTGGCTCTGGCGGATTACCGTCCAGAAGCGCGCGTAAAAGGCGCATTCGCCTAAGTTACAGCCGGGGTTTGCGCCCCGGCTTTTTCTATCGGATAAGGACAGATCATGGAAACCAAAGTGGTAGCAACCGACAGCTTTGCGCACGGAGCGAAAATGTACCGGGCCGGCGATCCAGTCGAAGTAAGCCCCGGCGAACTGGCCGACTTGCGCAAAGCCGGCCTGGTGTCGATTGGCAAAGACGCCGCACCGCAAACTGGTGTGACCGACAGCCAGGACGACCTGCTGGGCGGCGAGAAGATGAACGAAGCACCAAAGAACAAAATGGCCCCTGCGCCAGCCAACAAGGGTAAAAAATAATGACAATCCGCCTGCTCTCGACGTACGACGGCTTCGCGCCACAGTCCATCATCACGCTGGACTCGGAGCTGGAGACCGCGCTGATTGCGGGCGGCAATGCCACCGCGACCCTGACCGGCGGCACCGTGGCGTATCGCGAGCGGCAACCGGTGATGATCCAGCCAGCGGTGCAGAAGCGCGGCACGGTCAACCTGATCGCGAACCGCAAGGCCACCGTTCCGCTGACCGAAGGGTCCACCCTGACCATCACGCCGGCGACCGGCACCACCGGCACCTACCAGCGCTATGACGCCAGCGGTGCGGCCGTCGGCGCCTTGATGGCGATCGGCACCACGCCCCTGGTGGTCGGTCCGTTCGAAGGCGACTTTACCGTCGAGATCAAATGTACGACCGGCGCACTGGTGGCGAAGGTGGGCGACGCCGCAGTGGATTTATCAAGTAAAATTCCGCCTCCTGTACTACTGAATGTTGGCCGGCGCGGTATTATGTCACAGCAACAAACAAGCACCTCGAAGCAAGCTCGAGGCCGCACGCTGCACACGATCATCGAGGACACCAACCCCGGCGACAATCCGCTCCAACTGGTGTATCTGAACTGGTTTGTGGATAGTAGCTCCGGCGGATCTACATACAACGAGGTCGGCGGCGGCGGCCCTATGACGGTCACCTGCTCCGTCGAAATCGGCGGGGTCATCTACCAATGTACTTCGGGCGGATCTTCTGTTGGCGTAGCTCCTGACGGCGGCCAAGTAATTTTCACCTGCCCTATCGCTATTCCCAAAAATACTGAGTTCAAAGAGCGTTATTTCATTCAGTATATTGGTGCAGGCACTATCCACCACACGGGTAACGGCAATGTCGCCGGTAATATGACACCCACCTTCAACAACTCGATGGGAGATGATTTTGAGGTGGCTGTATCGGGCATGACAGACAACACCATGACCGGTGCGGGATACACAAATGGCGCGGCGGGCAACCGTGGCGGTTGCCAACTTCTACTCGCCAAAACCAGCAAACCGTCCCTGATTAATTTCTCGGGTAACTCCATCGACCACGGTCAAAATGGCCTGCAGGATGCCCTAGGCGTTGAGGGCATTATCGCCCGCTCCATTGTTGGGGCGGGTAATATCGGATTTTTCAACGCTGGCGTAAAGGGTGATTGGTTTTCGTATTTCATCACTCACAGCACGAAGCGTCAGGGATTATTGCAGTACTTTTCGGCGGTGTGTCTAGGTAGCCCTGTAAATGATATTTACGCGCGTAGTCGCACTGGCGCGCAAGCATATGCTGATTTGCTAAGTATCCGAGCCCTATTCACCGACAAAAAAGTATTTGCGCAAACTTGCACCGTTGCTGGAGCTGGAGCTAGTGGCACCACCCCAAGTGGCTATGAATTTGAGCGATCGGCATATAACACTGCTATCAAGGCAGGTGCTTACCGATTTAACGGGCTTTGGCTCGTGGCCGAGGTGCTCGCAAACGCTGCGACGCCTGGAACTTGGGCCTTCCCAGGTGACACGATCGACGGTACCCACCCATCGCAGCAGGGATACATCCGCGTTGCGAATAGTGGTGCGGTGGTAACATCCCAGATCACACGGTAGCTTACCCTATTATCAAAAATGATCAAAGTCATCACGCCACCGGCCGAAGAACCGATCACCCTCGCGGAGGCCAAGGCCAACCTGCGGGTGATCGGCGCCGACGAGGACGCCGACATCGAGCGCATGATCCGCGCCGCGCGCCAGATGGCCGAGGAACGGCTCAACCGCGCGCTGATGCCGCAGACCCTGGCCTTCGGCGCGGATGGTTTCTGCATGTTCCTGAAGGTCCCGCGCCCGCCGCTGCGCCAGGTGGACAGCATCAAGTACATCGACGCCGACGGCACCGAGCAGACGCTGCCGGCCGGCTACCTGGTCGACCAGTTCGTGGACCCCCCGATGATCACCCCGGCCTACGGCACACCGTGGCCCACCGCCAGGGCGCAAGCTGGCGCCGTGGTCGTCCAGTACCAAGCCGGCTATCTTGATGCGGCCAGCGTGCCCGAGCCAATCCGCCAGTGGATGCTGCTGGCCATCAACGCTTTCTACGAGCACCGCAGCATGGTCAACGAGGGCCAGACCTACGCACTGCCCGACGACTTCTACAAATGGCTGCTGCAGCCGTATATGGTGTATCAATGATCGCCGGCGGCCAGTTCGATCGGCGCATCACCATCCAGCGTCCGACCGTGATCGAAGATCCGGAGTACGGCCCGCAGCCCGGCCCGTGGGTGGATGTCTTCGTGCGCGTGCCCGCCCAGGTGTGGGACGTCTTGCCAGGCAACGCCGAGCGCAACGGCCAGGCCATCGACATGTCCGAGAAGCCGGCGCGCGTGCGCATCCGCTACCTGCGCGGCATCAGCTCCAACATGCGGGTGATCGTCCACAACGAGATCGACACCATCCACCAGATCAGTGCGGGGCCGGCTGAGATCGGCCGGCGCGAGTGGCTGGAATTCACCATCAAGGAGTTCAGCTCGTGAGCCAGGAGAACATCACCGGCGGCGCCGCGCTCGACGCCTTGCTCCAGACGCTGCCCCAAAAAGTAGAAACGAACATCATGCGCTCCGCGCTGCGCGCGGGGGCCAAGGTGTACCTCGATCAGGTCAAGCAGAATCTTTCGGTCATATCTAAGACCGGCGCGCTTCTGGCGTCCGCACGCATCACCACCCGCAAAGGCAAGGATGGCCAGGTGTCGGCCAGTGTCAAGGTCGGCAACCGTCAAGCGTTTTATGCGCAGATGGTGGAGTTCGGCACTCGCGCCCACGTCATAGTCGCCCCGCCGGGCGGCGCTATGAATGTGAATGGCACCCTGGTGAAGAACGTAGATCACCCGGGCACGGAGAAAAAGCCTTTCATGCGCCCGGCCGCCGACGAGAATTTCTCGCAGGCCGTGGCCGCTGTGCAGACGCAGATCCGCAAGCGCTTGACCAAGGAGGGCCTCAACGTGCCCGCCGCCGTGCCGCCCGACGAGGCCGCAGCATGAGCGCCGTTGCCATCGTCCGCGCGCTTCTGGCCTCCAATCCTGTCGTCACCGCGCTGGTGCCGGCCGAGCGCATCTACGTCGGCCCCGCCACGCAGTTCACGGTACTGCCGGTGATCAGCGTGACCCGCATCTACGGCGACGAGATCAGCACCATCGCGCGCCGCCAGCCGGGCAAGACGATGCGCACCCGCGTGCAGGTCACGGTGCTGGCGAAAGACCCCGGCGGCTACGCGGCGAGCGAGAAAATCTTGAAAGCCGCAGCGCTCGGCGCGGGCGTCCACACCGGCCAGGTGTTGTCGTACCACGTCAAGTCCATCCTTCAGCAGGGCGAAGGCCCAGATCTACCGGTGGGCGACGATAAAATACACGAAAAGTCGCGGGATTTCATGGTAACTTTTTCCGAACCGAATTAGAATACGGTATCGGTTTGCCCGCCCGTCTCGCAATGGTGCGCGCGGGCATTCAACAGGAGAAAACATTATGCCGTTTCCAGCAGATTTCGAGACCTACGCAGGCACGCGCCTGTTCATCAAAGCCGGCCGCCCAACCGACGACACCGAGGCCGCGTTCGAAACGTTCTTCGGCGCCGGCGCACTGGAGTTCACCGTCACTCAAGTGGGCGCCATGGAAGGCCGTCAGTCCAACACCTCCGAGCTGGACGTCGTGAGTCAAGGCCTGGTGCGTCGCCGCGTCGGCAACTACCAGCTGATCGACTCCGAGTGGATGGTGCTGGAAGAAGGCGAAGACGGCGACACCGATGCGTTCGACGCCGCCGACACGGTGATGCGTGACCGCTCGGTCGCCTCGTTCGCCGTCGTGCGCCAGTCCGGCTCGGTGCTGTACTGCACCGCGCAGGTGTCGAACCTGTCCGAGTCCGGCGGCGGTAGCAACGACAACCTGACCTACGCCATGACCCTGCTGTTGCAGTCCGAAGCCCTGAAAGCAGCGACCCCGGTCATCCCGACCCCGGCCGCGTAAGAACCCGGCCGCTAGGCCACAACCAGCACTGACGGTCACCTGTCGCCCTTGGGAGGGCGCAGGTGGCCGAAGGTGCATTAATCCTCCCAAGAAAGAATCCAAATGAAAAGCTTGAAATCCCTCTCCATTCTGCCGGTCGGCAAATACGAAGTCACCGATGCTAAGGGCAACGTCCAGTACAACGAAGACGGCACGCCGTGGACCATCACCCACCACAGCCCTGGCACCAAGGTTTTCCAAGCCGCGCTGCACGACTTCACCGAGAAGAAATCCGGCGGCCTGTCGGCGCTGATCAACGGCAAGGACAGTAAGCGCGCCGCCGACGCGGACACCGAAGACCTGGCCGTGTTCCTGGCCGCGATCACCATCTCCTTCGACGGCTTCGACTACGAGGGCAAGGTGGGCAACGCGGCTTTCCGCGCGGCCTACAAGGATCTGGAGATCGGCCACATCGCCGCCGGCCTGAACAAGTTCGCGGGTGATCGGGGAAACTACTTGCCAGAGCAAGCGACGACCTCCACCGATTCGTCCGCTTCGCAGCCTGGCTAAACGCAACGCCCGAGGCCAGCACCTCGGACACGAAGGCGCCGCCGGAGAAGCCCCGGCGCGACACGATCGAGGCCAGCGGCTTGCCGCTGGAGCTACCCCCGGTGTCTTGGGGGCGTGACCTGTTGGACTACCTGTGGGAGATAGGCCCGACCAAGAAGGACGGGCCGATTGAAGCGGTCGATTTGGTGCACTGGGAGCACCTGCTTGGTATAGAATGGCAACCGTACCAGTCGCGGCTGCTGATCAAATTGTCCAAGGCGTATTTGGGGGAATCGTTCGCCGCGACGAAGCGCGAAGCACCTTGCCCATGGCCTGAGTTCGAATCGAAATGGCGGTGGGCGCGGAACCAAAAAGCGGAGAAGTCCCTCGACCGCGAAGAACGGCGCCTGGAGCGCAAGGCCAAGAAACTGGAGAAAACGGGCAATGACAGTCGCAGCTGATGTAGAGATTCGCCTTCGCGCTGACATTGCCCGACTCCGGCAAGACCTCAACGACGGCCGCCGGGAAACCCGTGCGGCTTTCGCGGCGATGTCCGCCAGCGCAGAGGCGTTCAAGGACGTGCTGAAAGGCTTGGCCGGCGGTCTCTCCATCGGGGCCTTCGCGGCATTCATCAAGCAAAGCATCGACGCCGCCGACGCGCTCAACGATTTGAGCGTGCGCACCCGCGTGGCGATTGAGGATCTCGCGGGCCTTGCCTACGGGGCCAAACTCTCCGACACCCAGCTCGAAGGGGTGGGGGCGTCCATCACCAAGCTTGCGCAGAACATCGGCAAGGACGGCGCTAAGTTCCGCGAGCTGGGCATCACCGCCACCGAACCGCTCGAAGCGTTCAAGCAGCTTTCCGACATCTTCAAGAATATCCAAGACCCCCAACAGCGCGCGGCCTTCGGCGCCGAAGTGCTGGGAAAGTCGTGGCAAGAGGCGGCCGTCTTGCTCGACAACGGTGCCGCCGGCATCGACGCGCTGATCGGCAAGGGTAAAGAACTGTCCGGCATCACCGAGCAGGTCGCCGCCGACGCGGGCGCGTTCAACGACAAGATCGACGAACTGGGCTTTGCCGCTCAGGGTCTCGGCACGCGCATCGCCGCCAGCCTCTTGCCGGTGCTGACCGTGCTTGCGGACGACTTCGCCACCAACGGCAAGGAGCTGGATAACGCGGCGGATAAATTCGCCCCATTGAACGAGATCCTGCGGGTGCTGATCATCACCGCCGGAAACGTATCTTTCGTGATCAAGACCGTCGCCACCGAGATCGGCGTGTGGGCGGCGCAGATAGGACAGTTCTTTAGCGCGGTCGGGCAGTTCGCCAATCTTGACATCTCGGGGGGCCTGCAGACGTTGAAAGGTGCCTTTGGCGAGGGCGGGATCGGCGACCAGGCGGCGGCAGACGCGGATAAAGCGCGCGCCGCCTTCGACGTGTGGGAAAAGAAGTGGGTTGACCTCGGTACCACGGCGGCGGCCCAAGTCGCGCCGGTCAAGGACGCCGGCGACCTGATCGCGGACAACCTAATCAAGGCCGCAACCGCCGTCAAGGTGGCCACCTTCCTGAACGCGGGCGAGATCGACGCCGCGCGCAAGAAGTCCGCCGACCAAGCCGCAGCCGCAGCGGCCAAGGAACAAAGCGCCTATGCGGGCCTGATCGCATCGATCAAAGAGAAGATGGCCGCCGACCAGTTGGAGATCGACGGCGGCGACGCACTGACCGATTCGCAGAAAGCGCGCATCAAGCTCGATGAGGAACTGGCCGCCGGCAAGATCGTGCTGACCAAGGAGCACATCAAGGAAGTGCGCGCGCTGCTCGATAACGCGCAGGCGCTGGAGAAGAACGCCGCCGCCGCCAAGCAGGTGCGCGCCGCCGTCGCCGCACTGGCTGACGAGCGAGACGCCAACTACACCGCACTGGTGGCCGAAGCCGCCGCGAACGAGGACTTGGTGGCCGTCTACGGCAAGACCAAGATGGAGATCGCACGGATGACGCTGGCGCGCGACGAGGATCGGCTGTCGCAGCGCGCCGCGCTGGACCTGAGCGAGGACACCGTGGCGCAGTTGGAGCGCGAGATCGAAGCGCGCAAGCGCAACATCGCCGCCATGGGCAACCTTGAAGTGCTGGACAAACAGAAGAAAGCCAGCGACGACGCGGCCGCCGCGCAGGTGGCGTTCTGGAAAAGCATAGACGATACCGCGCACTCGACGTTCGTCTCGATCCTCGACGGCAGCAAGGACACCGCCACGCGCTTGAAGGACACCTTCAAGAATATCTTCTTCGATTGGCTGTACCAGATGACGATCAAGAAGTGGCTGATCAACATCAGCACCACGTCCAGCGGCGTAGGCGATATCGCCACGGCATTGAGCGGCGGGGCTTCGTCTGGCGGTGCGGCCAGCGGCGTCAGCCTGATCAACGCGGGCAAATCGATCTACGACGGTTTTACATCGGGCTTCGCCGGCGCGGGCGGCGCACTGGGCGGCTACGTCACCACGCTGGGGAATCTATTCGGCTCGTCGGCCACCTCGGCATTCGGCGCCGGCATGGGCCTGACCAGCACACAGGCCGCCAATGCCGCCGCCGCCTACAACGCGGCCGGCATGGCCAGTACCGGCTCGGCGATCAGCAGCGGCTCGGCCGTGGGCGCCGGCGTCGGTATCTTCGCCGGCGCGGCGGGTGGCTACCTCGGCGGCAACCTGATCTCCGGCCAGTACGGCAGCAAGAATACCGTCGCCGCCGGCACCGCCATCGGTGCGGCGATCGGCAGCATCGTGCCCGTCGTCGGTACCGCACTGGGCGCGCTGATCGGTGGGCTGCTCGGCGGCGTCGCCAATCGTCTGTTCGGCATGGGCGAGAAGAAGGTACAGAGCACGATCATCGACGGCTCGCTCACCGCGACCGGCGCGACCGGCAACAACATCAGTACCTGGACGCAGAAGGGCGGCTGGTTCCGCAGCGACAAGAAGGGCACCGACAGCACCGCGCTCTCGAGCGAGCAGTCGGCCGCGTTCTCGTCCACCTATAAGGCCATCCTCGACGTGTCCAAGGTGCTGGGCGACACCATCGGCGCGGACACCTCCGCGCTGTCGACCCGCGTGCAGAAACTGAGCATCGATCTGACCGGATTGGCGACCGACTCCGACAAGCTCGGCGCCATCACCAAGTTCTTCGAAGGCGTCGCCGACAGCATCGCCGTGGAACTGGTGCCGAACCTGACCAAGTTCCAAAAAGAAGGCGAGTCGCTCAGCGTGACGATGGAGCGCATCGTCAGCAACTACACCAGCCTCGACACCATGCTCGCCGCTGTGGGCACCTCGTTCGGCGCGGTCGGCGCCGGCAGCATCGCCGCGCGTGAAGCCTTCATCGCGGTCAACGGTGGCCTGACGGCACTGGGTAGTGGTCTGTCCTACTTCCAGCAGAATTTCTTGACCGAAGCCGAGCAACTGGCCCCAGTGCAGAAGCAGCTGACCGATGCGCTCAAGTCGATGGGCGTGGCGGGCCTGACCACCAACGACCAGTTCAAAACCTATCTGCTGGGCCTGGACAAGACGACCGAGGCCGGCGCGACCATGTTCGCCCAGCTGCTCGCCCTGGCCCCGGCCTTCAACGAGATCACCAAGGCCACCGAGGCGGCGGCCAAGGCTGCGGCGGACGAAGCCAAGGCCAAGGCGCAAGCGGAGGCCGAGATCGCCGCCGCCCAGGTCAAGGCCGCGCAGGAAGTAGCGGCAGCACTGGCAGCGACGAACAAAGGCTATCAGGACCAGATCGACGTTATCCTCGCCGCGCGCGGTGGCGAGGCAGCCGTGCGCGCGCTGGAGATCGAGGGCATGGACGCCAGCACCGTGGCGCTGTACGACCGCTTGGCCGCGCTGAAGGCGGAAGAGAAGGCTACCGCCGACGCCGCGCAGGCCGCCAAGGATCTGGCCACCGCGCAAATGCAGGAAGTCAACGCCCTGATCTCCGCGATCAGCGCGGCGTACAACGACCTGAAAACCGTGGTCGACGCGCAGAAGACCGCCGCCAAGACCGCGCTTGATGCAGCGCTTGCCGCCATCAACGACAGCATCACGGCGGTGACGACGAAGATCGGCAATCTCAAATCGCTGTCCGACGCCCTGGCCGCGCCGGTCACAGCCGTGCGCAGCGCGCAGCAGAATGTGGCCTCCTACGGCGCGGCGCGCGCCCAGGTGGTGGCGGCCATCGCAATCGCCAAGGCGAGCGGCGTGCTGCCGTCTGCCGACAGCCTGAAGGATGCGCTCTCCGCGCTGGGCAGCAACAGCACCGACCGCTACGGCAGCATGGCCGACTACCTGCGCGACCAGGCCGCCGCCGGCCGGGACATCAAAGAGCTGGGCGCGATCACCGACGGGCAGCTGACCGTGGCCGAGAAGACGCTGCTCGCCTTGCAAGACCAGAAGACCGCGACGCAGCGGGCCTACGACATGCAGATCGCGCGCCTCGATGCGATCCTGGAAGAACAGCGCAAGGCCGTGGCGATCGCCACAGGCACCTCGGCGTCGCTCAACTCGTTGCCCGCCGCACTGGCCGCACTGGCCGAAGCAATCGCCGCGCTCAAGGGTGCCGCCGCAACCAACCCGCTCGCGGCCGAAACCGGCAACATCGGCGCCATCGAGAATCTGTATAGCACCCTGCTGGGGCGCAATGCGGACGCCGCTGGACTGCAGTTCTACCTCGACGAGATCAAGAAGGGCACCAGCTGGGACGCCATCAAGCAGGGTTTCCTCAATAGCCCCGAGTATCTGCAAAACCAGAACAGCGGCGCCAACACGGTGGCCGAGCTGCGGGTGATGAATGCGCGCATGGCCAACGTGGAGGCGGACATCGCGCGCACAGCGAACAGCACCAGCAGCAGCGCCAGTTCGGGCGCGCGCCTGGCGCAGCAATTCGACCAAGTATCTGCCGGCGGCAACGCCCTTTTGACGGAACCAGCATGATAGAAGCGGACGACCTTTGCAGCATCCTGGCGCCGGTCACGATCACGGCGGCGGTGATCACGTCCACCAATCTGACGCCGGAAGACCCGAATCCCGCGTGGTCGGCGGCCAACTTCGCGGTGGGCGCGCGCGTCTACAAGGCGTCGACGCACCGCGTCTACGAGGCGGCGCAGGTGATGACGTCCGGCGCGCCGAAAGACCCGGAGATCCTGGCCAACCGGTTCAATGCCGCCGGCGAGGTGACGTTCTGGATCGAGGTTGGACCGACGAATCTCTACGCCATGTTCGACGGGTTGGTGTCGACGAAGACGCGCCGCGCCGGGAGCATATCGATCACCCTGAAGCCCGGTTACTTCAACGGCTTCGCGCTGTTCGGCCTGGAGGCCGAGCACATCAACGCGGTGGTGAAGGACGCCCCCGGCGGGACGGTGATCTACACGCTGGACCAGGATCTGGAAGGATCCGCGCCGGCCGACTACTACGAGTATTTCTTCGACCGCTTCAAGCCGCTGCGCCAGTTTATCGCCACCGGCATCGACCCGTACAACAGCATGGAGATCACCCTCACGCTGACGTCGGCCAGCTCTGAGGTGGCGGTAGGCATGTTCGCCCTGGGAGATCTGCGTCCGGTCGGCGCGCCGCTGAGCGGCGTGTCGGTGGAGCCAATCGACTACAGCTCAGTGATCACCAACGAGTTTGGCGAGACGGCGGTACGCAAGCGCAACAACGCCACCGGCATGAACATCAGCGCGAAGATGTCGATTGAGGACGCAAACGCGGTGCTCGATACGATTAAAGAAGTTCTCGGTACACCTGTCGTCGTTATCGGAAGTCGAGTTACAATGTACGAAGCCCTGACCGTTTTCGGATTGGTCAGCGCGCGGCAAACATACGACGACTTCGGGGAACCTGTTGTGAATATTACGGTAAAAGGATTGATCTAAAATGGCTGCTACCCCTCCACCAGGCTACACCCCGCCACCGGCGGATCTCCCGCAGCGCGGCGACCGCGCCACGTTCTCCGACCGCGTTGACGCGTGGGTTACGTGGTTCTCCACGGTCATCCTGACGCAGATCGCGGCCATCGCCGCCAACGTCTACGCCAATGCGCTGGACGGCGCCGCCTCGGCCGTCGCCGCGATGGGCTATCGCGACACCGCGCTGACCTATCGCAACGCGGCCGAAGCCGCGCGCGACACCGCCCTGACCTACCGCAACGCGGCGCAGTCTGCGCAGACGGGCGCTGAGACGGCGCGCGACGCGGCGCAGAACTACGCCGCCGCGCTGACGGCGACCAGCACCACGTCGCTGGTGATCGGCACCGGCACCAAGGTCTTCACCACGCAGGCCGGCAAGCAGTTCGGCCCGAACCAGACGCTTAAGGCGGTCAACCCGACCAACGCCGCTCAGTATATGGTGGGCACGGCCACGTACAGCGGCACCACCCTGACGCTCGCCGTCACCGATGTCAACCCGGCAACCAGCGGCAACACCGTGGCGAACTGGGTGATCGGGCCAAGCGGTGAGAAGGGCGCGGCTGGATCAACTGGCGGCGTCACCGGGGGTAATCTAACGGGGGCGCTGAATGGTGCGGCGGCGGCGGACGTACCCGCCAGCACTACCCCGGATATCTGGAGCGGCGCGGGCAATACACTGTTCCTAATCGGGCCTGGCACTGTAACAGGCTTTACGGCGTCGCCCCAACCAGGTTCCCGGCGCAGGTTGATTATAAGCGGGACCGTAACCCTACAAGACGGCGCCGGGATGCAGGTTTCTGGCGGCACGCAAACCTTAGTCACTGGTGATCAGGTCGAGGTGGTTCGTCTGGGCGGGATATTTTGGGTGACCGTCAAGAAGCGCGACGGTACCCCGTCAGTCGGCGCCAAGCAGTATATCGAGATACTCACTTCCGGTTCCATCTGGACTGTGCAGGCCTCCAGTTTCGAAGTTGAGGTGCAGGCAGGTGGGCAGGGCGGGTACAACCGAAACGGAGGGGGTGGGGGCGAGGCGGGCTGGTGCGCCATAAAACGTTTCCGGGACGCGGTGGTGGGCAGCACGGCCCTGATTACGATCGGCGGTGCTTCCGCGCCAGGCACCACCACGGTTGATCCCGCCTTCGGCGGCACCACCACATTTACGCTCTCCGGCTTCACTGCGCTGTCCGCTACTGCCACCGGGGCAACCGGGGCAGACATGGTGATCGCACCGCGCCCCCGAACGCCCCGCGTAGGCAGCCTTCTGGTGGGCGCCGGCGGGGATTCGAATAACGGCTTCGGCGGGCCTTCGCTGGAGAACCCCAACGTCGCCAACGCGAACGGCTACGGCGCCGGCGGCAGTGGCGGGAACCAGAGCAGCGGCACCGGCGGCACCGCCACCGGCGGCTGCATCATCATCCGCTACTTCAAATAAGGGAGCACCTCATGGGCTGGGAAAATATTCCACCGAACACCTGCACCATCGACGATCCGGTCTTGCCGGCCGTCGAATTGCTGGACCAGAATGGCCGGATACTAAATGTCATCGTGGCGTCCATGTGCGACGCCGAATGGCTATGCATCGCCTACGTGGAGCTGGGCATGTACGAAGCGGAGGGCGTCACGGCGATGACCTGCCGGCCGCGCCCGGAGGTGGCCGACCCGGACGTCCCGCCGCCGACCGAGTTCCCACCGCCCGGCGACATGCCCGAGCAGCCGCCGCCCGATCACGAGTGGCTTGAATCTCCTGCTCCCGAAGCCGAGGAAGAGTGATAGAATTCGCGTACATTCACCCTGAAAGGAAACATCATGTGCGCAGATCCTAAGCCCGTACCGACCCCTGACCCGGTGCCTACCCCGCAGACCGGCGGCGGCACCGAGCCACCACCGAAGCCTCCGAAGTAATATGCGCACGCCGCTCTATCTGGTGCTGCTGGCGCTCGCCGTTTGGCTGAACTGGAAAGACTGGCGCATGCTCGCGCTCACCGCAGTGGTGGCCGCGAGCATTTTTATTCCGGCCCCAACAGAATGGCCGACCTATTACATTTTCTGCGGTCTCGCCGAGATCGTTGTCGCCCTCGTGGCACTGCGCCTAAGAGCTGCTGCTAGTGTCGTTATCGCCTCCATCTGTGCCGTGTTGGTATTTGTCCACTTCATGGGCTACTATAGAGACGGGAGCCACCCGTTTAGCCAGTACCGCGCGCTGCAGGCGATCCTCGAACTTTCGGAGATCCTATGCCTATCTTTCATCCCAGCGTCCTCCCGTCTTCGGAATCGAGGAAGCCAATGATCCAACGTTTGCAAGACCAATTCCCCGCCCTCACCCGACTGGCCATGGGTGGCGGCGCCCTCGTCTCCTGGTACTACGGCACCAACGACCCGCTCACCGGGCTGTACGAGGTGAACCGCTACGCCGACGGCACCGCGTTGCTGTGGGCCATGGCGCTGATCGGACTGGTGCTGGTGCTCGACGTGCTGCTCAACGACTGGACCCCCGACCACATTTGCTTCGGCCGCCGCAAGCTGGTGATCACCTGGCGCCGGACGTTCCGGTATCGCCACTACCTCTTCGCTAGTCTCGCTTTCTGCTACGCGGCGCAACCATTTGTTGCGGAAAGGGGCGGGCACAGCGTATCATTGTTATTATTTTTCTACTGGCATGCGTTCCTAAATATTGCCGTTGCGTTCTTGGACGCCAAACTACGATCACGAGGCCCAGGGTGGCAAAGAGCTTGCAGCTGAAGATTGCCTTCTGGATTTACCTTTGCGCCTTCTGGTGCGCCGCAGCCTATGCGGCAGAGACCGACCTCGCGAAGGGCATCGAGTCCATCCCCTTCGCCGCCATCAAGTACACCATCATCTTCTCGCTGATCGGCGCGGCGGCCAACACCCTCAACAAAATCACCAAGCCCGACTTGCAGATCAAGAGCGTATGGCTGGAGATCGTCAAGGATTTGTTCTGCGGCCTGGCCGCCGGCATGCTGGTGTTTCTGCTGGTCAGCTGGACCCCGCTCTACTTTTCGTTACAAGCCGCATTGATCACCCTCGGCGGCGCCGGCGGTAGCCGCGTCATTGATCGAGGGGTGGACGACGGCCTGTTCGGATGGATGGCCGATATCTTTAACCGGCTGCGCGGCGCGCCCCCCGCACCGGCACCAAGGGAGGAAACCCCGCCATGAACCGCGAACTATTGAACGTCGAACTACGCGCCGACGAGGGCGAGAAGCTGCGCTCGTACAAGGACCACCTCGGGTACTGGACCATCGGCGTTGGCCACCTGCTGGACCCAGCCAAGGGCGCCGACCCCGCGCCGTTCGGCGTCGACCTGCGCGAGGGCAAGAGCATCACCCCGCACCAGTCGGCACTGCTGCTCAATCTCGACATCGACACCAAGATGGCGGAACTTGACCGCCGCGCGCCGTGGTGGCGCCGCCTGTCGGACAAGCGCCAGCGCGTCATTCTCAACATGGCTTTCCAGCTGGGCGTGTCGGGCTTGCTCGCTTTCCGCAAGGCGGTGGCGGCCATGCAGGTGGGCGACTACGAGGGCGCGGCAGAGCACATGCGCGACTCGGCATGGGCCAAGACACAGACCCCGAACCGCGCGGCGCGGCTGATCGAAAGGATGGTGATCGGATGAGCCTGATCCCCACCTGGCCCTTCGTCGTAGGCGGCCTGCTGCTCGGTGCTGCCGGCGGCGCGGCGCTCGACCACACCATCATGTCCGCCAAGATCGCGCGCATCGAGAAGGCCTCGGCCGACGCCGAGCGCCAGCGCGCGGAGATCTACGCCGCCGATCAGCTGGCCGCGCGCGCCACCGAACGAGGATGGGCCGATCGCGTCGGCCAAGTCGAACAGGAGAAACAAAATGAAATCAATCGCGTGCGCGCTGCTGGCGCTGCTGCTCTTGCAGGGCTGCGGGACCGTCCAGACCGCCAGCCCGCCGGCCCAGGTGGGGTGCCCCAAGCCGCCCCCGCTTGCGCGGGTGCCACTGGGGCCGAGCTATATCGATCAGATGCAACTGTTCTTGTCGGGATCGCTCAGCGCGCCGACGAACAGCGCGCCGCCCTCGCCGCATGCTACGGCGCCTATGACGCGCTGAAATAGATCAGGTCCGGAAGCGGCGGCCCGGCGGGATCATCGACGCGAATCTTTCCTCGTCGGCCAGCTCCAGCAAGAAGCCCTCCGGGGTGTCGGTCTCGATTTGGAAACTCTCAGTGCGCGAGACCAAGCGCGCGTGTGTCGGCGCGCCCTTCGGCCCGTACAAAATCAGGTGGGCACCTTGCCGGTGCTGCTTGGTTCTCTTGAGTCGCATAGTCCGCTCCTTCAAAGTAGCCGCAGGCTTGCGAGCAGGGCCGCCACGGCGAGCAAAACGCAAAGCCAGCCTTGCACCGCCAGATCGCGCTCGGCGTGCACAGCGGCACGTTTAACGGCTTTCCAGTGCGGGGTGTGCCAGCGCTTCATTTGACGACCGCCCCGCCCAGCAGCGCCAGCACCACGGCAGCGACGAATAGGGCGCCGATCAGGCGCGCCCAGCGGACCCATGGATCGTTGAGGGTGGGGATTGGTTTGTTCATGATGCTCTCCTTAAAGTGGCTGTTGCGAAAGTTTGGCGATGTCGGCGCGCACACTGTCGAGCGTGCCCACCACAACGTACAGGGTGAATCGATAGATGCCTTCGACGTTGGTGTCGCGCACGACGGCGTTCCACTTCACCACGCCGTCGGCCCGGAAGCGCCAGCGGCCGTAGCCCACCGTCCGGGGCGAATAGATGCCCATGGCATGCTGACCGTTCGGGGTGGCCAGGATGACCGGCTTCTCTTGCTCGCCCGGGCCGTCCGACAGGTGCGCACCGTCGGCGGTGTAGAACTCGCTGAAGGCGGCCGGCATGTAGGCGGTCAGCGTTTCGAACGTGGCGGCCTGCTTCTTCGGCACCACGTAGGCCACGTCATAGCGGATCACGGTCGGCGTGACGAACTGGACGCGCTTCTCGAAATAGGTGTCCGATGTGCGCTGGCCGGCGACCGGGTTCCAGTAGGCCATTTGGCTGAAGGTGCTGATCACGTTGCCGGCGCCGCTCGACTCCACCAGGCGGCTGCTCGACGGCGACGGGTTGTAGCCGTTGGTCAGGTGCGACGCGCCGGCCTCGGTCGGGTTGTCGTTCTCGCCCTTGCCGTCGTAGGACACCGCGCTTTGCAACTGGCGGCCGTGGTCGGTGTCGTTGATGTACTCTACGCCGTTACGCACCAGCGAGCAGATGGCGCCGGCGTCGTGCACGCAGGTGCTGATCGTGGTGCGACCATCCGGCGCGGTGATCGAGACAGCCGGCAGCGACGGCCGGTATATCTGCCGTACGCGCTCGGCGTGGGCGTCTTGCATGCCGCCGCACGCGGTGAGCGTGGCGGCGAGGGCGATTGTGAGGATGGTTTTCATGATGTGTTCTCCGGCGGCGATGTAAGAACTATACACGCAAGTATTTACTTGTGCAAGTTATTTATGCGTAGCCCTTGGCCTTCATCGCCGCGAGCAGCACGTCCTGCACCGAGCGTTTCGTCTCCACCCGCTCGATCACCATAGAATCTGCGGTTTCCCTCGCGATAATGTTGTGAATAAACATCGGCCGATCCTTGCCGGCCTGCATCTGCCGCGTCGGCCCGATGCGCTCGATGATCTGCAGGCGCTGCTCCAGGTTCCAGTCGTGGCCGAAGAAGGCCATGATGTTGGTGTGCTCCTGCAGGCCGTCGACGCCGTGGCCCATGCTGGCCGGGTGGCCCAGCCACACTTTGCCCTCACCACGCTGCGCACGCCGCACGCCCTCCTGGCTGTTCAACGCGATGGCGTCCTTGCCGAAGGCCTTCAGCAGGCGCGCAAGGTCGCTTTTAAACTGGATGGATACCAGCACCGGCATGCCGGCCGCTTCTTCCACGATGTCCTCCAGCGCGTGGATCTTCGCGTCGTGCACCTCGGCCCATTCGCTACTGCCCGGCGAAAGGTAGGCGGCGCCGTTGGACAGCTGCAGCAGCTTGCCGATCTTCTGCGCCGCGCCCAGCGCCTCGATGCCGTGCATGGTGCCCATTGCCGCGATCTCCATGAAGGCGCGCTTCTCCATGTCCTGGTACAGCGCGCGCGCCTTGGCCGGCAGATCGACGTAGATGTTGTTGACGATCGGGTCCTTCAGGTCGAACCAGTCCTTGGCGTCGATGGTCACGCAGATGTCGCGCAGCGCGCGCTGGATCTGCTCCTGGGCGTGTTCCATCGGCTCGGTGCCGAAGCCGCTGTACTTCTTGCGGAACCAGCGTTTCTTGAAGTCGTCGTAGGTGCGGCCGAGGCGCGCGCCCTTGTCCAGGAACCACGCTTGCCCCCACAAGTCCTCAAGGCCGTTGGGTGCCGGCGTGCCGGTCAGCTCGACGATGCGCTTGATCTTCGTGTGCGCCACCCGGCCCAAGGCCTTGGCGCGCTGGGTGCCTTGCCGCAGGCGGAACCCTTTGAGCTTGGTGGACTCGTCGATCACCACCGTGGCGAACGGCCAGCGCTCGCCGAAGTGTTCAACGAGCCAGGGGAGCTGTTCGAAATTAGTTGCGTAGATGTTGGCGTCGTACTTCAGCGCGCGCATGCGCTCCTTCTCGCTGCCCGTGATCGGCAGCACGGTGAGGTGCCGGAGATGGTTCCATTTACGCACCTCATCGGGCCAGGTGGTCGTGGCCACCCGCAGCGGCGCGACGACCAGGATTGGGCGGTCGTCGAGCGCCTGCAGGGTGTCCAGTGCGTTGAGCGTGCTGACCGTCTTGCCGAGGCCCATGCCCGCCCACACGCCGGCTCGGTCGGTGTCGAGGATGAAGTCGGTAATGATCTTCTGGTATGGGCGTGGCGCGAAGTCTTTCGGGACGATGATCATGCGGCGCGCCTCGCCGCGAGCAGCGCTTTGCACTCCAACCAATCGGCGTGCGCGAAACGCTGGTGCCAGAACGAATTTACGATCCCCGCCGCGTAGGCGTACACCGCGCGCTCGGCGGCCTCGCGGGTGCCGAACATGCTCGCCCCGTAGAAATGCCGGACCTTGCGGGCGCGGGCGCCATTGCGGAGGATCGCCACCCCGTAGATGGCCTTCGGGCCGATGTGGATCTCGCAGTCGGTTAAGCGGACGCCGCACTGCGGGCGTTTGATGTCAAGCACCCACATAGGCCGGGTTTCGTGGGTCACGCGCATGGCAAATCCCCCACCTCGTCGCCGAACGCGGCGCGCACGACGGCGCGGCAGATGGCGATCAGCGGGGTGTCGCCTTCGCCACGCGCTGTTTCCGTGTTGGCGCACCACTCCAGGCGCGCGACCTCGCCGATGTAGCTAAAGCGGTGCTTTTCCAGCAGCGGACCGGACAACGCCCAGTTCGTGCTGTAGTCGAGCACCTGGACGGCCACGATCTTGCCGGGCGTGCCGCGCAGGTACTGCACGCACAGCGTGCCGTTGGCGCGCAGCTCCAGGTCGGCGGCCGGCACGCCCTCGGCGCGCGCGGTGTGGTAGTCCAGCTGGGCGCCGGTCAGGTCAGCGGTTCGCATTGCGGGCCTCCAGCATGGCGTCGGCAATTTCGTATGATTGGCGAGCATAGCGTTCTGGCGTGCCGCCGTGGGCGATGCAAGCCGGAAGCGCTGCTATGGCGAATTCGTCGCGCAGGGTCTTGTCCGACGTCATCAGAATCGGTGGCGCTGGCCGAGTGGGCGATTGGAAAAGTCCTTTGTCCGTTGCGCACATCTCGCACTCGGTGCCGAAGGTTGGCTCACCGCACGCGCAGGTTTTAAGGCCGGCCATCACGCCACCTCGCACAGGTAGCGGCCGGCCAGAACGGCGATCGTTTCGTGCTGCTTGTCGGTCAGCGGCGAGGCGTGCTCGTACAGGTAGGCGACCATGGCGCTGTCCGGCGCCGGCAGGGTGTTGCGCACCTGGGCCAGCGCTTTCAACTGCGCGGCGCGGCGGGTGTGGAGGGTTTCGATAGAGCGAGGCATGGTGGTTCCTTTCTTGGGAGGATTAAGGGTACTCGATTCCGAAGTGCTGCTTTATTTTCGCCCGGACCTCCGGGGTGTCTTTAAGCAATCCTGTCGGGCTGCACATGATCTTACGGGCCTTGCGCTCTTTGCCGCGCGGTGGGCACATCAGCGCGACCAGGGCGGGGTGTTCTTGCGGTAGGACTTCACCGCGCCGCCAGGCGTCTGGGTTGCCCTCGTAAAGGTGCAACCCGTTGATGATGGCAAACTGCGCCATCAGTTGAAATACGAAGGGTAACGGTTGCGGAAGATGGCGACGTCATCGCCGGCCAGGGTCAGCACTTCGTAGCCGCCATCAGCGGCCAGAAGGCTGACGATGGTGTCGTCTGGATAGACGTAGAACGATTGGCGGGCGCGAACGCCGCGCACCTGGTCGTCGAACACGCATGCGGCCGAAACTACTTCGGTCAGGCATTCGGTGGCGATGTCTTGAAACAGGTTCGATGCGTTCATTTTATTCTCCAGGTGGTTTGTAGTGCCGATGTAAGAACTATACACGCAAGTATTTACTTGTGCAAGATTTTATTGCGCACCTCGATCAGCGCCTTGTAATTGACCTCGGTGTGGAAGCGACCCTTGCACTGGGCCAGCTTGTCAATGGCCGCTTCGAGTTCGGCGATGCGCGCCTGAGCTTCCGCGAGGCCCTGTTCGTTAAGCTGGCGCAGCGTGCGCTCGAACCAGATATCGCCGCTCACGACAGCACCTCGTCGACGCCTTCCAGCGAGTCGATAACCACCACCCGCTGCCCCATCTTGCGCATGCGCGCGTGCTCGCGGGCCTGGTGCGGCTCGGCCTTTTTGCCGGGGGCTTTGAGTTCGATCCAGATGGTTTGCGCATTGCGCACCACCTGGCGGAAAGCTCCAACGCCGCCGATCTTATCCGGCAGCATCACCAGTCGATCCGGCGCGCCCGGCCGGCCGATGAACTGGATCTTGCGGCACTCGCCGCCCAGTTCCTTGACGCGCTTGACCAGGTACTTTTCGATATCGCTCTCGCGCAGGGGGCGTTTCATCGTGGCACCCGCACGCCGGTGAGCCAGGCCCAGGTGTCGTAAGCGCCGCGCGTGCGGTCGCGCATTTCTTTGAGAGCCGTGCCGATGCTGGGCGCGCGTTGTACCTTGCGCACCGTAAATGAGCCGTCGGGGTTCTTCCGTTTATAGACGGTCACGCCGGGATCGCGGCCCCGTACATGGCGGTCTTGTATCTTCTCGAGGTAGGCACCCTCGGTCTTATTGCGGCTTTGCATTTTTCACCTCGCAAAGGTAGTTGATGGTGCCGGCCGGGGTGACTTCCTTGATGCGGACGCAGCTGAGGGTTTCCGTTTTGGCGGGTGCTGGTGTGGCGCTGAAAAACCCCACCAGGATTATCAACGCCATGCCCAAGGCCCAAGCCACGACGAAGACGGGGATGATGTGGCGCGTCATGGCTTCACACCGTAGGGCGCCTCAAACGCTGGGTGGGCGCCGACGTAGCGGTCTACTTGAATCGGTGCCGGCAGCACCGGTGCGTACCCCGCAATAAGCAGCGCCAGCGGGTCGGCGCCGTCGAGCACGCCGAACCAGTGCACCTCGCCGTGCGAACACATCGGGACGACTTTGTAGACGCGGGCGTGGATCGAAACACCCATCATCGTACCGTGGACTTCGACGCGCTGGCCGGCGGCCGGGCCGCCGAGGAGGAGAACGGTTTTCATTTTGGAATCCGATCGATCAGGAACTGCACTTTTGCCTCGTCGGTGATTCCGTCACCGACGTTCCATTCTTCGTTGTATTCGTGGATCAGTGCAGCTTCCAGCAGTGCTACACGACGGGCCAGCGGCTCCACCAACTGGTTAAATTCCATGGTGTAGCCCCGCGCGCCCGGCCAACCTTCACCCCGGCGCTCGTAGCTTATCTGATCGGCGGCGATCACCACGGCGTACTTACCGTCGAGCAGTTCGATGCGCGTCATTTCACCGCCTGCTGCGGGCCGTGGGTGATGAAGGTCTTGATCTCGCGCACGGCCATGCCGGTGGCCAGGTGCAGCTTGATCACCATGCTGGCACCCACCGGCAGGCGGGCGTGGCGGATCTTGCTGGCGACCGGCGGCGCCACTTCCAGCGCGCGGCACAGTGCGGCGTCGTTCTTGCACTTCAAGATGTCGGCGGCCAGGTCGAGCAGCGCGTTTTCGTTTTTCGTGTTCATGGTGTTTGTCCTTGGGAGGGTGGGGTTTTACTTCAACTGATCGGCGCGGGCGGACACTTCTTTCAACATAGCATCGGCTACCTGCCCGGCCCAGTGGGCGAAGTCCTTCGGGCTGTTGCACCCGGTGTTCGGATTGGCGGCGACACCAGCGAGGACAGCGGCGGCGAAATCGCACCACAGTTCGTATCTTGTTTTTGGCATATCGTTCTCCAGAAAAAGCCCGCCGAAGCGGGCAGTGTGGTTAGCGGGCGTTGGCGGCGTCGTGAATGTCGGAAGCCAGTTTCAGGTAGGCGCCGGCGCCGAACACCAGATCGTAGGCCACGTCCAGCGGCATACCCTTTTCGACGTTGACCAGTACCTTGGCCAGAACGATGGCGGCGTTGCCGGCGTTTGCTGCTGCGATTTGGTTGATTGCGTTCATGGTGTTTTCTCCGAGTGGTTTGCGCTGCTGATGTAAGAACTATACACGCAAGTATTTACTTGTGCAAGTTATTTTTTGTAGCGGTACGACTCGAAGCCGGCGGCGGCCAGCGGCATGTCCAAGGCCCACGGGGGTGGGGCGTCAATCCTTCCGGTATCGATACGCCTCGAAGCCGGCCGCCGCCAGTGGCAAACCCTCGGCCCAGTCGGGCGCCTCGGCCATGAGTTCGGCCAGGTGCTCGGCGTTGTACTGCGGCTCGTCGGGCGCCTCGGCCAGAATCTCGTCGTGGATGGTCAGCACGATCTGGTAGCCGGCCTTTTCGATCGCCACCATGCTCGACGCCATCACGTCGCGCGCGACTGCTTGCGTTATGTTTTCGACAATTTTTCCGGAATATGTGTCGATGCGGCCCCACTTCCGGCTGTACTGATTCACCCCGGCGTAGGTGATTTTCGTCCGGCCGCCCTCGCACGCCGGCTCCTGGCCTTGGCATGCGTAGCATAATTCACGGTGCGCCACGCTTGGGGGCTCTTCGCCTTGCCAGCCGCCGACCAGCACTGTGTGGGTGCCGCCGCACGCCGCACATTCGCCGGCGGAATCGACCTCAAAATTGCGCTTTTTCTTCTCGGCTTCCAGCTTCGGCGCCGGGTAGCAAAGCGCACGGCCTGAGGGCAGCACGATGCGCAGCCAGGCGCCGTCGCGGCGGATCTTGAGCATGCGCACCTGCACGGTGCTGCTCGGCGTGCTGATGGCCTCGCGCACCGCCGTGTCGACGTCGCGCCACAGCTGCACCACGTTAGCGTGGGCGTCGCGCCAGCCGAGTTTCAGCGACTCGCATACCAGCCAGGCGCGATCGGACAGTCCGAGCAGCGCGGCGGGGTCGCGCCCCTTGCTGCGGTGCCAGTCGAGCATAATGTTGGCTTGACCCCACACATTGCCGGGGATCGAGCTTTGCGCGCTGTTGGCCAGTTCTTCCAGGTCGATGCCATAGCCGGCCGCGAAGGTGACGAACGCGCCCACCCCGCCCTCGTAGCCCAGGGCGAGTTCTTGAACCTTGCCTTTTTGTCTATCCGCTTTGCTAACAGTTTTCGGGTCTACCCCGAACGACTTCGCATAGGACAAAATGTACAGGTCCAGTCCGGTGCCCGCGTCGTAGTCGCGGAACGCCTTGAGCTTCCAGGTCTCACCCGCCAGCCAGGCCAGCACCCGACCCTCGATGTTGGACAAGTCGGCCACCACCAGCTTCTTGCCGGCCGGCGCGGTGATGCAGCCACGAATGGCGTTGCTCGTCAGCTGCATCACGTTGTCGTAGAGCATATCGGCGATGCCGGCCTTCAGCGCGTCAATGCCCAGTTCGATGTCCGGGTTCTTCATAGTTGGCCGAGGTAGATTATCCGGCTGGAATAGCCGGCCCGCCCAGCGGCCGGTGCGTGCGGCGCCGCAGTATTGCTTCGTGCCCCGCAGCCGGCCGTCGCTGCTCACGCAGTTCATCAGCGCCGTGTACTTGCTGGTGCTGGTGGTGGTGGCCTGCAGGCGGATGCGCAGCAGTTCGCGCAAGCCCTCGGGCAGCTCGGGGTCGGCGATGCGCCGCTCCAAGGTGGACTTCTGCATGTCGGGCAGATCGACGCCGTACTCGGTCAGAATGTGCAGCATCATGGCGTCGCGCTTGGTCGCGCTCTCCACCTCGCCGGACGTCATATCGAACGTCTGCTCGCGCAGCGCCACCTGGGCGACGTCCACCGCCGCGACAGCAGCGCGCGCCAGATCGATGTCCATGCACATGCCGCGCCGGTTGATGGTCTGGTCGACGTGGAACACCGCGCGCTCCCCGACCAGGGCGCAATTCCATTTCGGCATGCGCTTGTAGCACTCGCGCATGGCGACGATATCGAGCGAGGCGTAATCCTTGAAGCGCGCCCACTCGACCGGGTGCGTGGCAGCAGTGGCGCGTCCGCGCTTGAGGTTGCCGGCCGGCGGGATACAAAACAGGCGAATCAAATCCTTGCCGGCCTTGTCCTTGGCCTTGTCGCTCGGCACACCCAGCACCTCGCACAAGGCCCCTAGCGAACCGGGCAGACTGTGCTGTAGCGCTTGGACCATGGTATCGTGCAGACGCGCCAGTGGAATGTCGATGCCGAGCGCCACCGCCAGGATGGTGGTGTCGAACATCGAGCCGTTGTGCCACACGGTGGTGATCTCGTCGTCGACGAGGATCGCCGCTAGGTCGTCGGGCATCGGCGCGCCGCTGGTCAGATCCCACACCTTGACCGGGCCATCTTCCAACGCATAGGCCCACAGCAGCACCTCGGCGCCCTCGGCGTAGGCCCACGCGCCGTTGCGGATCGGGACAGTGGAGAAGGTTTCGAGGTCGTGCCAGGAAAGTTTCATCACGCCCCGTCCTTTGCCTGCTGGTAGGCTTGGCCTGGCAGTGCCGCTTTTTCTTCAGCGGTCAGAAGGTAGTGGTACAACGCCGGCAGTTCGTGTGGCTTGGCCCATTCAAAGCACGGCCGTCCGTTGCTGTATATGCGGGCGCCCCGGTGCGGGCCGAAACCGCACACCTGCGGGATGCGAATTTGCAGGCCGTGCTTTTTAGTTGTGCGGCGGTCACCGGTCTTCGGCTTCGCGCGCGCGGGTGCGCTGCTGTAGTGGATGGTAAGGTTCATTGGGTCAAATCCTCAAAATCGTTAATCGGGCCGCACTTCGCAACGGCAGCGCGGCACACGTCGCTGGCGGCGCAGACGGCCACCACCCGCTGGCACATGTCCACGTCGAACAGCACCATGTGGCAGGCGGACACCGGCAGGTGCAACTGGATCGCCAGCCAGTCATAAGCCGAGCGGCGCGACATGGCGCCGGATTTCCACAGCGGATCAAACGCGTTGTGCGCGGCGATGCGTGCGCGGGCCAGTGCGCTGCCGGGCGGCGCCTTCATGGCGCGCCGGTCGATGAACGACTCGGGCGGTACGTGCATAGCGCGCTGGTCGGCCTGTCGCACCTCGGCCTGCTTCTTCGGGCTGCGGTTGCCGAAGAACCGACGTCGGCTAGTGCCGATGTACTTGTCTTCGTGGTCGTCAAAGTAGGTCATGGCTAGCCCCTGCCATCCCATTTCGTGACGATATGGGCGACGGGGTTGCCCCGCGAATTGTGCACCACCAGGCCTTGATCGTATCGGATGCCGGTTGCGGTGGCCACACAGCCGGGGCAGCTATCCACGATGGAAGCCAGCACCGACACCAAGTCTTTGGCGAGGTGCACCTCGAACTCTTGCACCTCCTGCTTTTGTTTCGGATCGTAAAGTTTCACGGCCAATACTCCTTCGGTATGTCCTCATGCGCAACGCCACGGGCGCGCGCCTGGTTGTAAATGCCGTGCGGGTGTTGGTCGCACGACGGGTGGGTGATGCGGTGCGGGAATGTCTTGTTCGGGTCGTCCTCGCACAGCGGGCCGGCGCAGTGGCACAGCCCGCGCTTGTTGTAGGCCCGCTGCTCGATCCGCCAGCCCTTGCGCGAGCCGCACACCGAGCAGCGGGGCACGACCTTGTAGTCGTCGGGGTGGGTGCGCGACACGCGGCGGTGCCGGCATTGGCCGTTGCGGCAGCGGATCGAGTAGGTGGACATTACGCCGGCGCCGTAAGGCCGCGCCACCGTTCGCCGCGCGTGTCGCCGTGGCCGAAGCAAGTCCATTCGCGCTCGTCGTTATGGCACCAGCGTGCGCCATCCCAGTAGCGAACAGTGTCAGCGCTCTCGGCCGTGTCACTTGCATAGGCTACGTCGTAGAACCCCGGCCGCGCCGGGTTTCCGTCTTTGTTGATGCTAAACCACCGCGTAAATTCGATTGCCATATCGTTCTCCAGAAAATGCCCGGCGCGAGCCGGGCGGTGGGTTTAGATCATGCTGTCGGCGTCGGCGCCGTCCAGGGCGTCGAAGTCATCTTCGTCGGCTGCGCTGCCGCCACCGGCGAACGCATCGCCGTCGCTGTGGAACTGGATGCCGCCCAGCTGCGCGTTGATGCGCTTGCCGTAGCTGTTGTCCTGCGCCCACAGTTCCAGCGACACGTTGACGAAGCAGCCCGAGTACAGGATGCCATCGGCTTCGGTCAGCGGCGCTTTGTCGCGGCCGAGGGTCAGCGGGCGGGTCTTGGTGCGCGAGCTGATGAACATGTTGCCTTCGAAGCCGTCGTACTGGGACTTGGTGTCGCCGTTATGCAGCGCCAGCTTGTCGGATGCCTTCATCTGTTTCATGATGGCATCTGCCTTGGCGCCCCACTTGTTTTTCGCCACTTCCACCTGAGCGGCTTCGATCATCTTGATCTGAGGGTCGTCCGGCAGGATGATGAACGAGGACGAGAACGCCGGCTCACCTTCGCCGTTGACGGTTTCAGCTTTCCAGCACTTCAGGAAGGCAGCGCGGACTTTGGTCAGTTTGATTTTCATGGTAGATTTTCTCTCAAGTTTGATAAATTAAAGGAGGTCGGACAGGTCGTCCGCGTCGGACAATGCTTCAAAATCGTCGGCCACCGGGGTGATCACCACCGCTGGTCGTTTGTCGGCCGCTGGCGCCACGGACAGGCCGCCCTCGCTGCGGGTGATGAGCGCCTGCAACTTCGGCCATTGCTTCTTGCCGATGATGCCGTCCGCGTACAGCTTCTCGGCCGTGGTCGGGCTGATCAGCGTCCAGTCGTACATCACGTCTTGCTTCAGGCGCATCGACTTCATCATCTTCTCGGCCTCGGCGGCGTCCGAGAACTTGCGGATACCCTCGCGGCCCTTTACCAGCTTGAAGCCGGGCACCTCGCCGCCGGCCAGTATGCGCCGCTCCAGCTCAGCGCGCACCGCCTTGGCCCAGCCTTCGACCAGGTCGATGGCCTCGCCCAACAGGCCAAGCTGCTCGTCGCTTGCACTGGTCAGCCGCGCCTCGTGATTCTCCAGGGCCGGGCGCAGGGTGGGCTTTTTGACGATGAAGTACGCAGGCGCGTAGTGGTCTGGCCGGTCGTCCGCGCTTTCAAAGTCCACCTTGCCCGGCGCTACACCGTGCGCCGCCGCGATGATCTTCTCGGCGTCGATGATGGACACCGCGATCTCGCCTTTTCCAAGTGCGATGAGGTTGTCGACCACTGGCTTGGGGAACTGATCCACCAGGTCGCCGTGGGGGTCATGCAGATCGTCCGTCAGAACTTCGAAGTCGCCTGCCACCGTCGCCAGCACCTGGTCGCGCAGCGCCGGGCAAGTCGCCTTGGCTTTGCACCAGCGGCATTGGTCGGGACCGGGGGACAGCGCGTGGATCGGCTGCACGTCGGGCAAGTACAGTTCGGCGATGCTCAGGGCTTCCTTGCCGGCGGCGATCGCCCGCTGCTCGAACGCCCGCAGATATTCAACACTGCAAGTCCAGCTGTCCGAGTGATTGAGGCGTGGCTGGTCGATGGTCATTTCGACTTCCTCGATCTCGCCTAGCAGGTCGAACTCGTCCAGCGCGCCGAGGGCGTAGAGCATCAGCTGCTCGTTGCCGTCGCGGCCCACTTCCACCAGCTTGGTGCTGCCGTCTTCCTGCGGTTCAAAGTCGTATCGCGGTGTGGATGCATAGACCTGCACGCCACGTCCGTATTTCAGATCCCGGATCTTCAATTTCTTCGGGAAAATGATAACGGTGTCTGATGTGCCGAACTGGTCGGGGATCACGCCGCCGAAGATCGGCAGGCGCTGCTCGACGTGCAGCTCGCCGCCCTGCGCCGCTTCGCGCACCGCGTCGATGTACTTCTGCACCTCGCGGCACATGTCGGCGTCGGCATGGAACGCGCCGCTGTTGCCGTTGTCGGTCCAGTCGGTGGTCCCCTTGACCACCTGAATCCAGCGGCCCAAGAAGAACTTCGCATCGTGTTCACCCTCCAGGCACTCGGACGCCAGGAAGTGCGCGGCGGTGCCCTCGTCGGCGAACTCGCTGCCCTTGTCCGGGATGCCGGCCTCCATGGTCAGCGAGCCGGCGCAAGCCATCCACCGCTTGGCGCCGCTCGGGGAGAGTTTGGCGTGTGCGGCCACGATCAGCCCCGCGCGGCCAGGATCTTGTCGCAGGCGGCGACGACGGCGCCGAACTTGTCAGCCGGCAGCATGTCGGCCTTGGCGTAGGTCAGTTCCTTGCCGACGCCGAACGAGGCCAGCAGGTCTACCATTTCCTGCTTGTTCTTGCCCACCTGGACCAGCTTAGGCTTGACGTCCTTCTCGTATTCCAGCGGAGTGGAGTCGGCCAGTGGGTCGTCTTCCTCGACGACCGGCGCGGCGGACGCTTCCTTCTCTGCCTTGGCGCGGGCCAGTGCATCGGCCACGGCTTCCTTGGCGGTGCTCGGCTTGCGGTCGGCTTCGACAGAGGCCATGACCTTCTTCTGCTCGGCCTTGGCGTCGGTTTCCACCTTGGTGACGTCCGCTTCGATGGTGTCGGCGGCGACAACCGTCGGGGCGCTGGATGCGATGTAGTCGTGGCGGGGGTTCGACTTGGCCAGATTGTTGATCGCGGCGGCCAGTTCCAGGATTGCGTTTTCAATGCTCATAAGATTATTCCTAGTGGGTTGTGGGGTTTGTCCGAATCGACAGGGAGAATGATTACACAAGGATTTACGATACGCAAGCAATTTCTTGCGAATATTTATTACTTGCGTAAAGTAACAGTGTGGTTTATGCTGGCGCTTGTCAGTGAAAGGAACTGCGATGGTGATGTATAACGAGATCAACAAGTACATGGCGCAGTGGCTGCGCAACCTGATAGCCGCTGGCCTGATCGCCGACGGTGTCGTGTGGGAATGCAGTATCGAAGATATCAAACCGGAGGATCTTAATGGATTTACACAGTGTCACTTCTTCGCCGGACTCGGCGGATGGAGCCTGGCTCTCCGAGCTGCTGGGGTCCGGGACGACGAGCGCGTCTGGTCTGCCAGTTGCCCGTGCCAGCCTTTCAGCGCGGCAGGCGCGGGAGCAGGGTTTGCTGATGAGCGGCACCTCTGGCCGGTCGTCGAACACCTCGCCCGCGAGTGCCGCCCTGCAAGAATCGTTGGTGAGCAGGTTGCAAGCCGCGACGCAGAGCCTTGGCTCGACCTTGTACAAGATGACATGGAAGCCTTGGGCTATGCCTTCGGGGCGGTCGCGTTTCCGTCTGCGGGCGTCGGTGCTCCGCACATCAGAGACCGCACGTACTGGTTGGCCGACGCCGATCGCGAACGAAGCAAAGGCGGGCTTGCACTGCGCGAACCAGGTGACGGTTTCAATGGCGGCGCAGCTGGCCGGCTGGGTGACGCCCACCACCAGAGACTGGAAGGACAGCGGCGCGGACATCAGACCGAGGGCGGACGGGTCGGAGCGGTTCGACCAGCTGCCGCGCCAGGCGAATCTGGCGGGCTGGCCGACACCAATGGCCGGGACGCCGGCGCAGAACGGCAACAACGCGGCGGGGGACAACGACAGCAGCCGCAAGACGGTGGACTTGTGCGGATGGCCGACGCCAGTAGCGAACGACTCGACGGGTTCGACCCATTGCTACAGTGGGACGGCACCCGACGGATCGCGGGGCTTGGCGTGGAAGCTCTCGGGCGCGGCCCGGTTGCTGGGTTCTGGCGAGATTCTGACTGGCTCCGCTGCCGGGATGATGGGTCTGCCGCCCGGGTGGGACGAGGCCGCGCCGATTGGCATGCCCCCGCCGGTAAAGAAGGCCAAGGCCACCGCGCCGGGCGTCTCGCCGGATACGGCAACGCGATCAACATCGAAGCGGCGCGCATCTTCATCGAATGTGCCTTCGGAACTGTCCGACCTGTTGTAGAAGACCTCAGCGATTTAATTTAAAAGGAGCAACACCATGACCAAGAAACAAACCGGCCTGCAGATGGCCATCGCCCACATCGGCCGCCAGCAGGATTTCGGCCGCGCCCTCGGTGCCAGTCCACGCACCGTTCAAGGATGGCTCGCCGCCGACGAACCAGTGCCGCGCGCCACCAGCGCGGTGGACAAGGCCGTCGAGAAGGCCGGCAGCTGGAACAAGCTGGCCGTCTCGCTGGGCGTCACCCGCCAGGCCGTGGGCCAGTGGCTGCGCCAGGGCTACGTGCCGCTGGCGCGCGCCAAGGAGATCGAAATGCAATTCGGCATCCCGCGCAACGACCTGGTGTCGCCGAAGGTGCGCAGCTCGATGGGTGTCGGGGGTGAGTTGTGACCCCGATCATCAAGCGCCTGGAGCTGGCCGAGGCGGCGCTGCTGAAGAACGGCTTCCAGTGCGTGGATGATGTGTGGGTGGCGCCAGCCATTCAGCAGGAAGGGACGGCGCTGGATGAGCGGGCGGCGTTTGAGGTGTGGGGAGATACTGAAGCCGCGCCGTGGCAAGTGGCACCAAGCCTAGCTGAGCGTCACGGCGAATCATATATCCGCTCTACGGATGCCGCCGCTTGGGCTGCATGGCAAGCCCGCGCCGCTCTAGCCCCATTGCCAGCACAGCCAAAGCCACCAGCCGATGCCGCGCCGCACGGTGGTGTGGCAAAGGCCACGGACCAGCAGATCGCCGAATGGGTCGAGCGGCATGATTTGGAGCGCGCTTTTGGCGGCAGCACGTCGGATATGCGGTGCGCATTCGAGGATGCGCAAACCCTGCGCTACACGTTCAAAAACCCATCGAACGAACCCGCCGCCGTGCAGCAGGGCAGCGAGCGCGATGTGGGTCCAGCGCCATGACCGCCCGTCCCCCGCTCGTCATCCCCCGCCTGATCGCCCCGCGAACGGCGGGCAACCCCACGCCGGCGCGCCTGGTGGCCGCTGTACGCTGGGACTATGAAGTCGGCCTGATGTCCGTCGCCCAGTGCGTGGCGCGCTATAGCACCCTGCTCGGCGCCGACACCGTGCGCGATATCTGCGCCGGCCGCGCCCACCCCGACGTCAAGGCGTCGCGTATGAAATTACTTTGGAGATAATTATGCACCCGGACTTGAGAAAAGTTCTCCGCGCACGTGCCGAGGCGATGCGACCTATATACGCCATTTTGCGCGCTCAAGCGGCAGAGGTTTCTAAGATTATTCGCCAAACCAAGGAGAAAAACCATGATGCGAATTAAACTATTCGGCCTGTTCATCGCCTTCGCCCTGCTGGCGCTGGTGCGCCCGCGCAAGTGCCTGGAACTGTTGGAGGCGGCGGACGATAGCGTGGACGCCATGAAGGCTCTGGCGCGGGAACAGCGCGACGCTCAAGGTTTAGCCTCCTTGCTGCGCCGAGAGCGCCAACGTTTTGAGTTCCTGCACTCCAGCAATACGGATGCCGACGGGTGGGAGTGGGGTGTCGCCCGAGTCCGTTTAGCCGAGAGCGGCCGGGTGGAGTATCTATGGGGGCTATCTGATCATTCCGACATCGACGCCGCTATGTCGACCCAAGAATGCGCCCTCCCGCCGCCCGGTTGGCGCTGCACGCGCGCCGCTGGGCATGATGGGCCTTGCGCGGCGGTGGCGACCCACATGCCTGGCCCGATGCAATAACCGCCCGGCCTTGATATCCGTCACCCGCCCGCCTGACAATCAACAAACCGCCGGCCCCGCGCCGGCGCATGATGGAACTCCGATTTATCACTTTTGAGAAGGAGTTCCATCATGTCCACGCCCTCCCACGATTTCACCGCCTGCGTCAAAGCACTGTCCGGCGCGTTCGCCTTGTCATCCAAGGCCCTCCAGGCCGAACTGGCCGTCTCCCTGTTCGTCTTCCACACCCTCGGCGGTGCGTCTTTAGATGCCCGGCGCGAGCTGCGCGGGGTCTACTCCGACGCCGGCCGGCCATGCGCCAACCACGAAGATCCGGCCTACCAGACCGTGATGCGTCGCATCAACCGCTCGGCGGCGCTGTTCGAGAAGATCGGCGCGCGGCGCGTCGGCAAGACCGTCGGTGCCCTGCCGCCGGCGGCCGCCATCAATGCGCTGGTCGACCTGCTCCTGCCGCTGCGCCTGGCCACCATGGACGCGGTCGGCGACTACGTGGCGGCGCCGGTCAGCGCGCCCGGGCCGGTGGCTGCGCCCACCCCAGCGGCGCCCGCGAAGACGAGCCGCGCGCCCCGGCGCCGCGCCGCCGACAATCCCGATGTGCAGCACGTCAAGACGCGCCATATCGACGTGGCCGTGCCGCCCGGCACCCCGGCGCGAGAGCTGGTGGCGCTGGCGCAAAAGCTGATGAAAATGGCCGAGGCGATGGGGGTCGAGGCGGCTTGACCGGCCGGCAGTACCGAGAAGGCCCGCCGCGCGCGGGCTTTTTCTTTTGTTGCGTGGGGGCGAGGGGGTGGGGTATGATGGTCGGGCCAAGTCATATCCAGTAAGCTCACAGGGGAGCGCTCGCCGGTATTGGTCCGGGACTTGGCAGTCAGAGCGCAACCCTGTGAGCTTTTGTTTTTATAGAAAGCAATTGCCATGCCATCCATCTACACTGTAATTCCAGCAGCACCCGGTTTTGTCTACTATGCCGTTGACGGTAAAATGTTTGATATTCTCGCCTGGGCGTTCGCCCCCGGCAGCGCCTTGCCAATCCCCGTAACAGTGCTCGGCCCGCAACCCAGGAAAGGCGCGGCGGTAGATCATCGCGATTACGAGAACTGCGGAGCGCTTCTGTGATGACCACCAAGCCCGAACTGCCTACCCTTCTTGACGTCGATATTGCGGGCGTTCCCGCGTCCATGATGGACACCGCCCGCTGGGCGCCGTGGCGCGCCGTGTGGAACGAGAAGAAGCGCAAATACGAGAAGATCCCGCATCGTGCCGAGCAGCCGGCCTATGGCTTGTCGACCAAGTCGACGAAGGGCTGGACCTCTTTCCATAAAGCCATGGCGGTGTACCTGCAAAATCGCTCCAAGTTTGCCGGCGTCGGCTACCTGGTCACGGGCGAGAAGGTCGCCGGCGCGGCGGCCGATGTGTTCGCCCCCGGCGATCTGGCCGGCGTGGACCTGGATCACTGCCGCGACGCGGCGACCGGCGAGATCGCGCCGTGGGCGGCCGAGGTGATCGCCAAGCTGGACAGCTACACCGAGGTCAGTCCGTCGGGCACTGGGCTGCGCGTGATGGTGCGTGCCGGCCTGGACGCCGACACGATCGACCACCAGCAAGGCATTGAAATCTACGGCGGCACGCAGGCCCGGTTCGTCACGATCACCGGGCAGCGCGTCGACGGTAGCCGCGCCGATGTACGGCCGGCGCCTGCCGGCGTGCTGGAAGGCCTGGCGGCGAAGTACCGGCGCCAGCGCACCAAGGCCGAGGTGGAAGACTTGCACCTACCGCCGCTTCTCTCGGCGCTGGACCTGCCCGATATGGAAGTCCTCGACCTGCCGCCGCACGCGGCCAACTTCCTGGCTGAAGGCCCGGACCCTGGCACCGATAGGTCGAATGCCCTGTTCGCCACGTCGATCGCGCTGTCACAGGCCGGGTGCTCACGCGAACAGATCCTGTCCATCCTGGAGGCGAACGAGTACGCCATGGAGGTGGCGCTCGACCACCGGCGCCAGGACTACGACAAGGCGCTGCGCTACCTGTGGAAAGACCATTGCCGCGCCGGCGCCACGCGGGCGATGCAGCTGGCGCAAGATCAGCTGGACGAATTCGAGCAGTTGGAGCCGGCCGAGCCGACGCTGGAAGACCTGCTCGGCGGCGCGCCCGAGGTAGCCGCCCCCACGGAAGGCCAAGTGTCTGATGTGTATGGGGATTTTGATAATTTGGACGCCCCGAACGGTGCCGAGGTAGCCGCCCCCGCGAGCCGCGACCTGTCGCCGGTCAAGGTGCCTCGCTTCACGCCGATCATGCCCGACGCGTTCCTGCGCCGCACGCCGCCGAAATGGCTCGTCAAGGGCGTGGTGCCGCAGGCCGGCCTGGCCGTGATCTACGGCGCCAGCGGCTCGGGCAAGACGTTCTTTACCTTCGACCTATGCGCGTCTATCGTGCGCGGCGCGCCGTGGCGCGGTATGCCGGTGGTAGAAGGCCGGGGCGTGTATGTCGTTGCCGAGGGCGCCGGGGGCTTCCGCAACCGGCTCGAAGCCTATTGCCAGTCGCACGACGTGGACCCGAGCGCGTTCGGCATGGGGGTGATAGCCGATGCGCCGAACCTGATGGACAAGGCCCAGGTGAAAGAGCTGCTGGACGCCCTGAAGGCATTCGGCCCGCTGTCGTTCGTCGTGGTCGACACTTACGCGCGCGCCATGGTCGGCGGCAATGAGAATGACTCGAAGGATGCGGGCCTGGTCATCGCGCATTGCGGCCGCATCCACAAGGCCACCGGTGCGTTGGTCATCCTGGTCCACCACAGCGGCAAGGAGCCGGGCAGCGGGGCGCGCGGCAGCTCGGCGCTGCGGGCGGCGGCCGATCTTGAGATCGAGGTGACGGGCGGCGCCAAGACGCGCGCGGCCACCATCACCAAGATGAAGGACGGCGAGGACGGCAAGCAGTACGGCTTCCGGCTCGGCGAGGTGGTGCTGGGCGAGGACGAGGACGGCTTTCCGGTCACCTCCTGCGTGATCGAGCATATCGACGGCCCGGTGCAGCGCGAGCGCAGGGAGAAGCCGCTCACCCCGGTGCAGCAATTGGTCTTGCGCACCCTGGACGACCTCATGGACTTGGCCGGCGACGGCGTTGCCTACAGCGAATTGAAGCACCTCGCGGTGGAGCAAATACCGGTTGATCCGGACAAAAAGAAGGACAACCGGCACCGCGATGTGGGCAATGCGATCGACGCTTTGGTCGCACTGGGCCGCCTCGGCAAGTCGCCCGCCGGGGCTTTGGTTCGGGCCGAAGATAGCTAACTAGTAAAATATTACCTGCTTCATGCTTCATTCTGCTTCATTCTGCTTCAAATGAAGCAAGGGCTATGCTTGCTTCATGCTTCATCAGCTTCAGGGGGTCTATAACCCTGAAGCAAATGAAGCAGAAGAAGCGGCCAGAAGTGAAGGTAAGGTGTAAATAATTACGAGTTAAGATGTATTGTGCAAATTTTTACAAGGACAATGGAAAATGGCGTGGTCAAAGGAAAGTCGGCAATCCCGTGGGTATGGCACCGAGTGGGAAAAGGTCCGGGCCGAGGTGCTGGCCCGAGACATGGGCATGTGCCAGGTATGCAAGGCCGAGGGCCGGGTGACAGCGGGCCGCGAGGTGGACCACATCGTCAGCAAAGCGAAGGCCGGGCAGATGGGCTGGCGCGACGACCAGATCGACGACCCGAAGAATCTCCAGACCATTTGCCATCCCTGCCACCTTGCCAAGACTGCGACCGAGAACGGGCGCACCTACCGGCCCAAGGTGCAGATCGGCCTCGACGGGTGGCCGGTGGAGTGACAATTCGCTAGATTCCCCGCCTAGCTCTGCTGTAAAATCCGTCTGCCGCCCTCCCGCTAACCCTCCACCACCAGCGAGGCGCACCATGGCAGACGAATCCCCCGACAAAATCACATTCGGCATTGGCGACGGTAGAACCCGCACCCTCGTGCGCCTCTCCGATGGCAGCTACGCCGACCGCACGGCCCCCGCCGCCGGCGCCGGCCTGATCACCGAGTCCACCGGCCAGATCATGTTCGACCTGGGCTCTCTGCCTTGCAAACCGAAGTACGACACGGACGGCAACCAGGTGGCGATCACCTACGGCCCGGACTCGAAGGGCCGCTTCGTGCGCCAGATGTCCACCTGGGCGGCGAACAACGTGTGGATGGGCGACTCGGCGTGGTCCCTGGTGGCCGGATTGGATGCGCCATGAACCTCGACGAGAACCTGTTTTACAAACGCGTGGTGATGCGGCTCAAGAAGGAAATGCCTACGGGCGCCCCCGGCCCCGTAGGAGCCGCAGGAACGAATGGCGCGGCCGGGGTGGTAGGTAGCCAAGGACCGCAGGGTGATCGCGGCGTGGCGGGGCCATCCGGTGCCACTGGCGCGAAAGGCGACGCGGGGGCAACCGGCGCTGTTGGTGCGCAGGGATCGACGGGACCGGTGGGTGCTCAAGGTCTGCAGGGTGACGTCGGCCCGGCCGGTGCCAAGGGCAACACGGGCGCGGCCGGCGCGGATGCCAAGCGCATCGACACCTACACGGGCACGACCGACGCCAATGGCCTGGTGACGATCGCCTACACATCGGCCTTTGCGGCGATCCCCAGCATCCAGCCCGAGCCACCCACGGCCAGCAACCAGGTGTGGGTCAAGGTGACCAGCACCACCACAGGCTGTTCGTTGCGCCTGGTGCAGCGTGCGGCGGTCACCGTGCTGGGCCTGGAGGTGCTGCTGGCCGGCACCACGAACGTGGCCGGCGCGCCTGCACGGGTGGTTGTGGTCGCCGCGTGATGGTGGTATGCTTGGGCTTCAATGGACTGGGAGAACCCGGTCGACCGCTCGGCCTGGCTTACGCAGGCCACAAGCCAACGTCGTGAGACGCAGCCACCATCCCGGTGCAGACCCTCCCAAGGAGTCCATACCATGCCACAACTCATAGCAATCACCACGGCAGGCCATTACACCGACACGCAACGTTCGGCGTTGAAGGCCGATATCGAACAACAGATGGCCGGCTTCGACGTCCACATTCTGATCCTGCCGCCAGGCGCTCAGATCCAGCAAGGATGGGTGCCGCCTTGCACTGCAGCCTTGACCACCGTGCAGCCGCAGGCCGATCCAGGGCCGTACAACGAGATCGGGCAGCGCGAAGTCCAACACGTCGACGTGCCGGACGAAGAACCCGCCGGCATTCCGCCGCATGTGTGGCTGTATCGCAACATGCTGACCGACCTGCAGGCCGTGGCGCCGCTCGGTCGCGACGAGACCAATGGGCAGTACGCGGTGGCGATCGATCAGTTGACCGATGCGCAGCGGGCGATCCCTCATGTGGCGCGGCAATTGTCGGGCGCCGACACGATGACTGTCAAAGGTAACGATGCGTGCTTTGCCCGGCGCGAGGTGTCTTGATGCGCATCGTACTCCTGACCTTCGACACGGCCCTGACGCAGACCCAGGTGGGCAACATGCGCGCCGAGGCGCAGCGGCAGATGGGCGGCGACTACATCATCATCGCGCTGCCGCGTGGCGTATCCATGACGATGGTCGACGAGCCGGGCGAGTACATGACGCGCTGCGCGGCGGGCATCAAGGCGTTTGCCGATACGATGCAGGTCGAGGCGGCCGGCGACGTTGAGACGAATGAGATTGTGCGGCCCTTTTACCCACCGGTGCCCTACGAGCATTTCTGGATGCGCAAGGGCGGTATTTCGTCGCGCTTCATGTACGGCAAAGACTTGGTGTTCTGGGGCGACGAAGTGGCGTACCCATGGGCTGACATGCAGGAGACTGCGCGTGTCGGTCGCACGCCAGAACCTGCAACGTTGCGCGAAAGCAACACGTAACCTTATGCGAGTTGTCATCCGAGAAACATTCCTCCCGAGCAACGTTGTTTTTCTGCAACACCCGAGGGGGTTGTCAAAAGTGCAACTAGTTGCTTTTGGTAAGGACCGCGCCGAGCCTCTTTTCAAACTCTAACTCACAACTTGCTGACCTGAAACTTACACCATGGCAACTCGAAAAACCCGATCCGACAGCGCGACCGCAGCGATCAACGCGGCAAAAAATGCGGCATCGCCGGACCTCCGGCCCCCGCCACACGTGCAGCTTTCCGCAGACGCCGAGCCGTACTTCGCCGACATTGTGCGCGCACGCGCACGCGAGGAATGGAACGAACACCAACTGACGATCGCCGCGCAGTTGGCCGAGTGCATGGTGGAGCAGGAGGAAGTGCGCGCCGAGCTGGCGCTGGACGGCCGGGTGCTGACCAACGAGCGCGGCACCAAGGTGGCCAATCCGCTGGTGGGGATCAATGAGGCGCTCGCGCGCCGGCAGATGGCCCTCGGCCGTTCGCTGCAGATGATCGGCCGCGCCACCGGCGACCCGCGCGCGCCGACGGCCAAGCGCAAACTCGAAGCCGGCGCGCGTAATCTTCGCAAGGAAGTCGAGCAGGAAGACGACTATCTCGCATGAGCAAGAGCGCCAAACAGAACAGCGTCGATGCCGCGCTCGCTTTGCGAGCGGAGCGGGTGATTGGCTTCATCCAGAAACACTGCCGGGTGCCTGAAGGTAGCAAGGTCGGCCAGCCGATTGTGCTGGAGGAATTCCAGAAAAAGTTTATCCGCGACGTCTACTCGAATCCGCATGGCACCCATACCGGCATACTGTGCATCGGCAAGAAGAACGGAAAGACCGCGCTGATCGCCGGCATCTGCCTGGCGCACATCGCCGGCCCTGAGGCGCTGGAGAATTCGCAGATCGTCAGCGGCGCCATGGCCCTGAAGCAGGCCGCGCTGCTGTTCAAATTAATGGTCAAAATGATAAACTTCTCGGATGAATTGCGCGCCCGCACCAAGGTGCTGCCGTCCGCGAAGAGCATCATCGGCTTGAATAAAAACGTTGAGTACCTGGCCCTGGCCGCCGAGGGTTCTTCCACCCAGGGAATTTCGCCTGTGCTATGCGTGATGGATGAACTTGGCCAGGTGAAAGGCCCGGAAAACGAATTCGTCACGGCGGTAGAGACAGCGCAGGGCGCATATGACAATGCGCTGTACCTGGTGATCAGCACCCAAGCGCCGACGGCGAACGACATGCTCTCGCGTATGCTTGACGCCGACCCGGACCCCCACATCGTCAAGCACCTGTACGCGGCGCCGGACGATTGCGACCTCGATGACGAGTCGGCGTGGTACGCCGCCAATCCCGCCCTCGGTGTCTTCCGCTCGCTGGAGGATTTGCGCAAGCAGATCGCAAAGGCAAAGGCCCAGCCGTCGCGGGAGAACGGCGTACGCAACCTTGTGCTCAACCAGCGTGTGGACGCGGTGGCGCCGTTCATCTCGCGCCTGATTTGGGAGGCCAACGGCGCGCCGCCGACCGAGAAGGAGAAGCCGGCGGTGTACGGAGGCATGGATTTGTCGAGCGTCAGCGACTTGACGGCGGCGGTGCTGGTCTCCGAGGCCGACGGCAGCGTTTATCCGTACTTCTGGCTCCCCGAACACGACTTGAAAGGCCGGTCGGACCGCGATAAAGTGCCGTATAACGTGTGGCATGAGCAAGGATTTTTGCTGACAACGCCCGGAAAAGCGATACAATACCGCTACGTTGCCCAGGAATTGCGCCGAATTTTCGATAAATTCGACGTTAAATTGTTCGCTTTCGACCGATATTTGATGGCGTTTTTGAAGGAATGGCTGCGCAAAGAGGATGAAAAAACCGGGAAACCGTTGTTCTCCGTGGACGAGATGGACCGCTTTGTTGAGTTTGGCCAGGGAACTGCTTCGATGACGCCGGCCCTGCGCGACCTGGAGGTGAAGTTGATCGAAGGCCAGCTGCGCCACGGCAACCAGCCTGTGCTGACCACATGCGCGTTCAACGCCAAAGTGGTCGGCGACAGTGGAGCGCGCAAGTTCGACAAAAAGACGGCGCGCGGCCGGATCGATGGTATGGTAGCGCTGGCGATGGCCGTCGGCGTCATGCCGCAGGAAGTAGAAAACGAGAAACGGACATGGGATGACTATCTTGCGGACATGGCGGTGACATGAGCGACAAAGGCAAGCCGAAGGGCTTCTCGCTCAAGGCGATTTACTTCTCGATCCGCGATGCGCTCGCGTATCGGCAGATCGACCGCGACCCCGGCAACCGCGATGTGGTCAACGGTAGCTATAACATCGGCGACAACACCCCGCGCATCGATCGCGCGCTGCAGCTCTCCACCGTATGGGCTTGCGTCAAGCTCAAATCGAATGCCATCTCCACCCTGCCGCTGTTCATCTACGAGCGCACCGAGGTGAACGGGCGCGAGTCCCGCCGCGTGGCGCGCGACCACCCACTCTATCGCCTCCTGCACGATTCGCCCAACGCTGACATGACGGCGCGCGACTTCTGGAATTCGATCCAAGTGCGTCTCGACACCTGGGGCAATGCCTACGTTCTGAAGACCTTCAGCGGCGCCCGCATCGTGTCGCTCGACCCGCTCAACCCAGCGTTGATGACGGTGCGACGCCCGGCCGGCGGCGATGTGCAGTTCCTCTACGCCGATCCGAGCGGCCAGAAGACCTACACCGAGCGCGACATCTGGCACATCAAGGGCTTCACCGAGGATGGCTTGACCGGCCTGTCGCCGATCGGCGTCGGCGCCCGCTCCATGGCGCGCGCGCAGAGCGCGGAGACGGCATCCTCCACCCTGTTCAACGGCAACATGCGCCCCTCCGGGGTGGTCAGTATCCCCGGCGAGATCCTGACGCCGGACCAGCGCAAGCAGATGCAAGCAGCCATCACCAGCGGCGTCTTCGGCGATTACACGATGGGCCGCCAATACCTGCTCGAAGGCGGCGCCAGCTACCAGCAGCTCACCATCAACCCGGTCGACGCCCAGCTGATCGAGCAGGTCAGCGCCAGCGTCGAGGATCTGTGCCGCTGGTATGGCGTGCCGCCGGCGATGATCGGCCACGGCACGGCGGTGTCAAACTGGGGCACCGGCCGCGAGCAGCAGAATCTCGGCTTCCTCCAATACGTGATCGACCCGGACCTGGTGGGCATCGAGCAGAGCATCGCCAAGAATCTGCTCACGCCAGTCGAGCGGCTGAAGTACTTCGCCGAATTCAGCCGCGAGGGCTTCTTCAGGATGGACAGCAGCGGCCGGTCGGCGTACTACGACAAGATGATCAAGGCCGCCGTGTACACCCCGAACTTCTGCCGGTCGCTGGAGAACCTGGAGCCGCTGCCGGGCGGTGACAACCTGTTCATGCAAAGCAACATGATCCCGCTCGATATGGTCGGAAAAATCACAAGCACCGCGCAAAGTAATGATACAATCGCGCAAGATACCGAGGACACGACCCCATGAAACGTAAAGATGCCGGACTCCTGCTGCACAAGAATTTCGCCTTCAAGGCGGATTCTGTCGCCGACGACGGCACCTTTACCGGCTACGGCTCGGTGTTCGGCAACGTCGACAGCTATAACGAGATCGTC
>Ga0247812_10000290_pt1 | contig 42316 bp, 32 predicted proteins | sample UWRJL149409B1_FD_178011 | JGI IMG/M metagenome (GOLD analysis project Ga0247812, IMG submission 178011) | Plant litter microbial communities from Arlington Agricultural Research Station in Wisconsin, United States - UWRJ-L149-409B-1 | ecosystem: Environmental > Terrestrial > Plant litter >...
GCCAAAAATAGTTATATATTTGCACCCGCTTACGGGGTGTAGCGTAGCCCGGTTATCGCGCCTGCTTTGGGAGCAGGAGGCCGCAGGTTCGAATCCTGCCACCCCGACTAAAGAGCCTTTCAAAGTCAGTCAAAACCCCTTAAATCCAATGATTTAAGGGGTTTTTCTTTTTATTCCACTCCAAAATATTCAAGTTATATCAAAGAAAATGGGACCTATTCGGCTACCCCTTTTCTTTTTTTACCTTGCAGGTCCCAAAAATCATTTTAATACCATCGTTTTCAGTCTGTTGTGCTCAAATTTTAACATTTGATGCTTCTCAAAATACGCGTTTATTTGATCAAAAAATCAGATGTATTGAGACCCATTTAATGTGCAAATCTTTTGAAACATTAAATTTTTGAGATATGAAAACAGCAGGAATTACATTCGGGGTCCTCTTTTACTTAAAGACCCAAAAAACCACGATCCAAGGTTCGGCTCCTATCTGTGCCCGAGTAACGGTAAATGGAAAACGGACTGAGATTTCAGTCAAGCGTTCTGTTAAGGCAGCCGAATGGGATGAAAGAAAAGGCATGGCTAAGGGAAACCGCAAAGAAATTACTGAACTCAACATTTTTCTTAACCAGTTCAAGGCAAAAATCATAAATACCTATCAGCAGATGCTATTGAATGATGATGCTATAGACGGCCCTGCGATACGCGACCGCGTAATGGGCACGGACAACACAACTCCAACTTTAATGGCACTGATGGAATATCATAATGAACAGCAGATGCATAAACTTGCTCCGGGAACCATGAAGAATTACCATACCACCCAGCGGTATGTAAAAACATTCCTGAGGGAGAAACTCTACAGAAATGATATTGCCCTTTCGCAGCTTAAGTACAAATTTATTCTGGATTTTGAACGCTATTTATTTAATTATGTTCCCAAGGACCACCAGAAGCCACTTAATAACAACGGCATCATGAAGCATATCGAAAGGCTGCGAAAAATGATAAATATGGCTGTCAAGCTGGATTGGCTGAGTAAAGATCCCTTCACCAGCTTTAAGAAACATTTTGATAAAGTGGAACGCGAGTCATTGAATAGTAAAGAACTTTCAGCATTAGCAAATAAAGAGTTTTCCATCGAACGGCTTATGCATGTGCGAGATATGTTTCTGTATAGCTGCTATACCGGCCTTTCGTATATTGAACTGGCCGAACTTACCCCAAACAAAATTGTAATAGGTATAGATGGAGGGCTTTGGATCTCCACAAGCAGGGCAAAAACAGATACAGGTGTACGTGTACCGCTACTACCAAAGGCTATAGAATTAATGGAGAAGTATAGAGATGATTCGAGAGCTCTCAATAACGGTACTGTCTTCCCTGTAATTTCAAATCAGCGAATGAATGGATACTTGAAAGAAATCGCTGACTTTTGTGGGATAACCAAGACATTGACATTTCATATAGCTCGACATACTTTTGCAACAACCATTACACTAAGCAACGGCGTACCTATAGAGAGTGTATCAAAGATGCTTGGCCATACAAGTATTCGTACTACACAAATCTATGCTAAAGTAGTTGAACATAAACTCAGTGAGGATATGCGCAATCTTGAACAGCGTATGTCTGCAAGTGTGTAGGATAATCAAAATATAGAAATTTAAAAGGTGGTCGATATTGACCGCCTTTTGTGTATGTATATGATAACAATCGCATTTTTCTGGTAAAAGAAAGCCACAATCAGCCAAACATGGTCATTATTACTCTTTCAATTCACTCATGATTTTATTTTGCAAATGGTTTGTAAAAACTGCCAAAATCTAAGTTAGATATTGTTCAATGTAAAAGTGAGAATTATGAATGTGGATCTTATTACCAGGGATGACCTTGATAAATTTAAAAAAGAACTGTTAGAAGAAATTCGGAGATATCAGCAATATCCGCGTAAACAAGGACAGGAAACCCGTATATGGCTTAAAAGCTATGAGGTTCGTAAACTTCTAAATATTTCCGCTGGAACGTTGCAAAACCTGAGGGTGAACGGTACTATTCCCTACAACAAAATCGGTGGGTTAATGTACTATCGCTACGAGGACATTCAAAAATTGATGGATGGTGTTGGGAATGCCAAGTAAAACTAATATCTATGCAATTATCAGTTTCTGATATACTCGATAAAATGAAACAGCCCGTTAAGATTTTTTAGTCAAGTTATTGATATGCATTCCTTCAACTCTTGTCTTTTCCAAATAACTAAGTTTTGCTTTAATTATTTTTAAAATAAGATTTTATATAGTTTTGCGGATCATCAGATTTAATAAGTCCTATAAGTTTATGAACTTGCTCTTCTTTAAAATCTGCTAGATTTATGGATTCATCAATAATTTCATATAATAGATCTATCGGTATTTGATTGTATTGAGATATCAAAAAAATCTTTTTTTCCCTGGCTGGGAATTTCTTTATTTCTCCATTGAGTTCTCTTTCAAACACGAAATCAATGAGCTCGTGTAATTCAAGACCAGAATTTTGGGCTGCTCTGATAAAACTGTTACCGAAACTCATTTTTGTCACAATTGCATCCCAAAAGGCATTTTTATTAACAAATTCAATGCTTTTTGGGGTTCCATTAACCTCACCTATAGTTTTTAACAGCCCCCTTTTCTCAAAGCAGTATCTCAGTCTGCCAAGCTCCTGGCTTATGTAATCTGAGTATTCTAAAGATTGAGGAATATTTGCATTATTAGTTAAGCCGAACTGGCGGAAAGCATTTTCAATCTGCTCCATCTGAATAATTGTAGATGGGATATGCTCATCAAACTTAAATTCAAAATTAGCTTCAGACCAAAGCAGAAAGCATTTGGCTGAAGGACAGACCTTTTTGTCACGAGCTGCTCTACCAGCTTGTTGATAGTATTCCTCAATAGAATTGGGCATTCTATGATGAACAACCATGTCAATGTCAGGAATGTTCATGCCCATTCCAAATGCAGTGGTAGCACATAATATGTCTATTTCACCGACACGGAATTTACTATATACAGCTTCCTTATCCTGAGACTGCATCCCAGAATAATATGTGAGACTACTATGTCCTAATTTGTTTAATCTTTTGGCAAACGATCTGCAGTTGGGAATGTCATAAAAGTAAACCAGGGCTTTTTTAGGTTTATGTTCTTTTAGAAGCTCTTCCAGTACATGAAATTTTTCTTTCTCTTCACTTACTTCGATAAAATTTAATTCAAGTTCAGGGCGAAGCAAATTTCTATCGTAGAATGACTGTTCGCTATTTATTTTGAATTCAGCTAAGATCTCTGTCTTTGGCTTTTCACCAATGGTTGCGGTCATTGCTAGAATTGCCGGATTCTGGTTAAGCTCCTTTAAAAAAGTAATAAATTGTGTTATTTGATCATATTCTGGCCGAAAATCGGAACCCCATTGACTTATACAATGGGCTTCGTCTACCACAAATAACGATACGGCAAGACCAGATGCTTTTAAAGCCGATTTAAAAAAATAATTCTGAATCCTTTCAGGAGACAGAAAGATGAATTTTGGGGAGTAACTCCCATTTGCTATATCTCTTAGTACTTTACGTTGCTCAGCAAACGAAATATTCGAGCTTAGACTTAATGCTAAGTCTCCTCCTAAAAAATCTGCCTGCTCATTAATTAGTGCTATTAATGGGGATACTACAATTGTAATACCAGGTAGTTCCTGACCAGCAATCTGATATATTAAGGATTTGCCTTTACCTGTAGGAGCAATCACCAAGGAGTTTTTTCCTTGCAGCAAAGCATTTATAGCGTCCTCTTGAAATTGATGAAAGTTCTCAAAATTTTTTGTTAACTGATTATATTTTTCAATTAACAATTTCATACTCCTATATTTTTATACTTCCTTAACCCCTCAATCTCTTTGGAATGGCTTTGGTAAATGTCCACTAGGAAAAGATTCACATACCCAAATTTATATTCCTCCTTCAATTTAATCTTGTGATTTGAAAAATATTCCTTCATCAAAAGAAATATAATATGGTTATAATAGGTAAAATAATCATATAGATAGTCCCAGTTATGCACGGTTCTACGTAAACCATCCTTACTCTGGTCGACAACAAATTCGTCACTTTCGTTTGATATGAAAAATAAACCCCAGATGCTTCTCCGAGTCATCAGCGGAAAATTTAAAGGGTCAAGCTTATGGAGAACTTCTGAGCGTATCCCTTTTCCTATGACATTTGTAAGTAGTGTTTGCGACTGTGAGAGAATTTCGAGGCCGGTAGTCGAAGGACCTGTTATAGAACGGGAAGTTTTAAAGTTGTCAATAATTGCTATAATATTTTTTACTGTATCCTTGATTTTGTAGGCTTCTATCGAATTATAAGCTGCTTTATATCGTGCAAGTTCAGCATCCATATTAGTTAATGCTCCATTTACAGTCCATAATTCTTTTGCAACGATCTGATATTTAAATTCATCATCTGGAAATTTGTCGACATTATCAAATAATAGCACTAGATCGGTTGTGTATGATTGAATTTTCTTTTCCCAATCTTTAACTGTTTCTTTTAGTTTTTTTAATTCTTCCTTATTATTAGTGGCACTACTAATTCGTATTGCACCAGTTAGTGCACTTTTTGGCTCAATTATACCATAAAGTTTCTTCAAATATATGGGGAAATTGTTTCTAAGGGACTGCTCAATTTCTTTACAAGGCTTATAGGTAGCACCTGTTTCGTCCTTCTCTTTGGCAGTAATTGGTGCTGAATCATTTTTTTTATCTGCCGTCTTAACTTTAGCTGGTGCGGCGCCCATTTGTATAAGTTTATTCATAACTCCAGAAAGGTCATTCCTGAATTTGTTTTCAAAGTCTGTATCTGAATTAAACACTTTATACAATCCACTATCGTTGTGCTTACTCCTGAATTTCTTGATTTTTTCATATTCAGAAGAATCAATCTTTGATGGAGCCTGATGGGCGTCGCTGAAATACAACATTAAAGGTTTACGCTGATTTATTGCGCGTAAAATTTCTTCTTCTGTTCCTGAATCAGCTACACCTGTAGGAGAGCCGAATTTCGTCCAGAACAAGCCTATAACTAAGTCTGAATTGTCAAATATCTGTTCGTTAATAATAGCCTGTGGCCGATCGTAGAATTCGGGAAATACCTCGGTCCAATCCGTAGTTTCTACTCTAACTTGCTTGAAACGCCCCTGCAATTTGTTCCATTCGGCAACTAGCTTTTTTATTATTTCTTTCTCACTAATAATATCGCCTGGACATGCAATAAACAGTGTGTAATTTTTCAATTCTTTAGGCATTGGCAAATGTTGTTGACATTAAACATAATTTTCGTATTATTTAGCAAAGTTGCTGACATTATAATGTCGGAAATCGCATTGTGGGTAATTCAGGCAGGGAATATTTTAATAAATATTATGGAATATTGGCGGTTCTGCATTATATCATATTTACTGATAATTATTTGGGGCAGCTTTACTATTGTATTTAGTAGCTAATACTAATTGCTAAGATATAAATATTTCTAATCTTATATCATAAACTGTAATCTTTATATCGCAGGATTTTTCTGTATTTAATTGACTTTGAACTTCTAGCCATTTTTAACCATTTTATGGCGGGGTAGATTTATCTCATGTTCCTGAGGATATGGCTGTCTGTGAGTCATACTAACATCTTCCTTAATCTGCTCATGCACTTTAAACTGTCTCTCATCGGCGTTCGAATAACGCGGATCAGATATAAAAGGCATTTTAGCCATTTTGGAAATAGTTATTGTTGGAAAATGATAATCAACCTCAACTGTTCCCAAAAGCAAATAACATCCCCCGCCTTGAAATGGATATTCTTTTAGGCTTCCAGTAAAATGCGCTGTGTCGAACAATTCTCCTTCTGCATCTATCCAGGTTCCAAAATACATGGCTCCCATTTTTGTTGGGACATGCTTACGGGAAATCAGGTAGGCTAATAAACGGACCTGCTTCTTATGGTGCTTTAGCAAATCCTTAGCCAATACATCCCCTCTGAATTTTGTTTGGAGTAAATCAAATGGAGAACATGAAACGGGGAAACTTAACAGTTCAATTTCATCAAAAGCATCTTCAAATTCTGAACGTTCGAGTTTCGGGAGGCTGTATTCTTTAACCGGTTCCTGAAGTAGCATAAGGTTCCTGTTCTCAGGCTTAAAATTGACTAATATAAGTCGTGCAATGACAAGCAACTGGTTTTTGGTTTTGCCAGTAAATCGAAATGCTCCAATAAATATTAGTATTTGAATACTTTCAATCCCGATTTGAATCCTATTTATGAAATTTTCCAATGAGCGATACTCTCCATGCTGCTCACGTTCGGAAACTATATGCTGTGCGACTCTAGTTTCTAGTCCTTCAAGATGCATAAGTCCAAGATATACATCAATGCCATATAAAGTTGTCTCGTATTCACTTTTATTTATGCAAGGATTGTGGATGACCGCACCAGACATCCTTGCTTCATGGACATACACTTCAGTTCTGTAAAAACCTCCTTGGTTATTGATTACCGCAACCATAAATTCAACAGGATAGTGAACCTTAAGATAGAGACTCTGATAACTCTCCACCGCATAAGATGCTGAGTGAGCTTTGCAAAAAGAATATCCTGCAAACGATTCAATCTGGCGGTAAATTTCCTGGCTAAGTTCAAAAGGATGGCCTTGTTCTTGGCAGCATTCAAAAAAATGATCCTTGACTTTTTGGAGAGCAGCCTTTGACCTACCTTTACCACTCATGGCTCTTCTTAGTATATCCCCATCTGCAGCAGGTAGCCCGCCGTAGTGCAATGCGATTTTTATAACATCTTCCTGATATACCATTATGCCATATGTTTCACCAAGCTGCTGTTCAAATACTTCATGGAAGTACTCAAATTGAGTAGGATTATTGTGCCTGAAAATATATTCTTTCATCATTCCGCTTTGGGCAACACCAGGGCGAATTATAGAGGATGCAGCCACCAGCGTCTTATAATTATCACATCTGAGCCTTCTGAGAAGACCGCGCATCGCAGGACTTTCAATATAAAAGCATCCAATAGTTTTTCCCTTACCTAAAAACTCATTTGACAAAGTTTCGTTTTTAGAAATTGAAGTATCCCGAATGTCGACATTGATACCAAGGTTTTTGCGTATCAGCTTGACACTATCATCAATGTGACCAATTCCGCGCTGGCTCAATATATCAAACTTTTCAAAACCGATATCTTCTGCTGTATGCATGTCGAACAAAACGATTGGAAATCCTTTTGGAGGCATTTCCAGAACCGTAAAATTGGTAAGAGGTTCCTCAGATATTAATATCCCGCACGAATGCATGCTTCTTTGGTTGGGATATTTTTCAAGCATCATACCATATTCCTGAACCATCCTTACTACGTTATTACTATCGTGAAGCTCCATCGGGTTTTTAGCCAGGGCATCAAGTTCTTCTTTCGGCAGGCCGAAAACTTTACCTACTTCCCGGAATATTGACCTGTATTTAAATTCTACATTGGTGCCGCAAAAAGCGACATACTCAGCGCCATAGCGTTTAAAAATATATTCTAATATGATATCGCGTTCTTTCCAAGACCAGTCGATGTCGAAATCAGGCGGACTTTTACGGTTTACATTCAGAAAGCGTTCAAAATATAAATCAAGTTCAATTGGGCAGATATCAGTAATACCGAGACAGTATGCAATGATACTGTTAGCTCCACTGCCGCGTCCTATGTGCAAAAAGCCCATGCTGTTGCTATAACGAATAATATCCCAGGTAATAAGAAAATAACCGCTGAACTCCAGTTCTTCAATGACCTTCAGTTCCTTGTTTACACGTTCGACAGCAATTGAGTTATCTGCACCATACTTTTTGAGCATGCCCTGCAAGGCAATTTGTCTCAGCAGATGCATATCTTCATTGCGGCTTTTAGTGTAGTATTTTTTGTTTCGAGGCACTCCAAATTCATATTCAAAATTGCATTGCTCAATTATCTTTTTAGTGTTTTCAATGATAGAGGGATACTGCGTATAACTTTCCAATAATTGCGAAAGCGACATCATTGTCTCTAAGTTGTTGCAGTAATCCTTTGCAGATAATTTAGATCCTAAAATATTTAGGTCGATGGCCCGCAATATTTTATGCAGATTGTGTTCTTTCTTATTGCTGAAAGTGACAGGATGCAATAGAATCATTTTATCAAGCCTAGTTTTCCACTTCTCTTGAAACAGCAACAAGAGCTCATCAACCTTTATTCCAATGTATTCATGTTCATTTAATATTGAAGGTGCACCATTAAGCGGATATATAACTATAACATTTTCAAAAGCAGGAGCGATTGCTGGAAGTGGTAAATTCTCAAAATTATGCTGTGTCAAAAACCGATTCATTTCGCCTAATCCCTCACGGTTTATGGCAAGACCTATATATCGCAATATATGCTTGCAACGAAATTCAATACCTACCAACGGTTTTATATTTGCAGCCTGACATAACTTAATAAAATCATAGATTCCAGTTACTGTATTAATATCGGTGAGCGCCATTGCTTTTACATCGCACTTCAATGCCTGATTGACCAATTCCTCAACAGGGATTGTGCCATAGCGAAGACTGTGGAAAGAATGACAGTTGAGGTACATAGTTTACTTTTTTCTTTTTAATATTTCAGCCTTATTATTAGGCTTTAAGATAGCACCGCCCCCACGCATGACAGCATCAAACCCATATCGGGTCTTCATTCTGTCCATAGCCTGATAGAGCGAAAGCATTTCTTCGGTGTCATCAAACATATTGATCTGATAGGTTCCGCGTACTAGACCGCTGAAGCGAATACCGATGAGTCGAAGCCGCATCCTGCGCTGAAATAGTTTATTGAAGAGTTCTGTCACATTCTTTATCAGTATATGGTCTGCAGAAGTGTATTGTACCTTACACTGCTTGGTTTCAGTGTCGAAATTTGCATAGCGTATCTTAACGACTACCGTTGAGGTAAGCCATTCTTCAGACCGAAGCTGAAAGGCCAGTTTTTCAACCATACCCTGTAGCACATTTTTAAGTTCGCCAAGGTCTATAGTATCCTGCGAGAAAGTGTGTTCTGTAGAAATGGATTTGCGTTCCGTGTACGGTTCTACAGGATTATTATCAATTCCGTTTGCTTTTTTCCATAACTCAATACCATTTTTGCCAATCATCTGCTGCAATACTTCAGCCGGCATTTCTGAAAGTGTCTTGATATTTCTAACGCCTATTCTCGATAGCAGTTGAAAAGTGGCATCGCCTACCATCGGTATTTTTCTTATGGACAGCGGATTCAGAAAAGGTTTTACCATATCTTCCGATATTTCCAGATTACCTTTGGGTTTTCCTTCACCCGTAGCAATTTTGGAAACAGTCTTGTTGACAGACAATGCAAAACTTATAGGAAGACCCGTCTCTTTCGTAACAGTTTGAGCAAGCTCGTTTGTCCAAGTGTATGAACCGTAGAATTTATCCATACCTGTAATATCAAGATAGAATTCATCGATGCTGGCTTTCTCCATAACCGGAGCCTTTTCTTCAATCACTTCAGTTACTGTATGGGATAATCTGGAATATAACTCCATATCGCCTTTCATCACTTTCGCCTGCGGGCAAAGGCGCAGTGCCATTTTTATAGGCATTGCAGAGCGTACACCAAAAGTTCGTGCTTCGTAAGAACAGGACGCTACAACACCTCTTTCTCCTCCGCCGATAATGAGAGGAATGCCATTCAATCTTGAATCGGTCAGCCTCTCGCAGGACACAAAAAATGTGTCCAGATCCATGTGCACAATCGCCCTTCCCATAACCTTCATTTTTGTACCATACAAAATTAGTACAGATTGTAACAAATTAATTATATTTGCTGATACAAATTGTAACAAAAATAACATGTCTTTATTTTCCGACAACATCAGAAGCTTAAGGCTAAAAAAGAAAGTTTCGCAGGAAAAAGTAGCTACAAGCCTCCTAATAACTCGCGGGAGGTATGCAAAGTATGAAGACGGGACTTCAGAAGCTCCCTATGAAATTTTGAAAAAAATATCTAAATATTACCAGGTCAGCATTGACATTCTGCTGTGTGTTGACGTAAGGAAGGTCAAAATTGATGAATTAGTTAAACTGGAAAACAATAAGCTTCTATTACCGGTAATTGTAAATAATGAAGGTGAAAATTTCATAGAAATTGTTACACAAAAAGCCAAGGCTGGTTATATGAACGGATATTCAGATCCTGAATACATCGAGAGCCTGCCACGTATTTCACTCCCATTTTTAGGACCCGGTCTTCACAGGGGGTTTCCTGTTGAAGGGGATTCTATGCCCCCGCATGAGGATGGCGACATAATTGTTGCCAAATATATAGAAAGGCTGGATGAAGCTGTGGTCGGCAGAACGTATATAATCATAACTAAAAACGACGGAATTGCCTATAAACGATTGAATAAAAATAAAAAAAATGTATTGGTGCTGGAATCCGACGAATCTTTTTATACTACTTATGAAGTCAGGGCATCGGAGATCGAACAGATATGGGAATTCAAATGCAATCTTGGTAAAAAGGACACTAAGCGGGCAAACATTATCCCCGGCAGTGTTGAAGAAATGTTTATGGAACTAAAGAACGACATTCGGAGACTAGAGCGAAAAAGATAAAATTAATACTTTGTGTTATGAGACTGGCTTATGCCGGTCTTTTTTATTTGTAAATCCTCCATACAAAGCAAAATGGATCGTTTTTTACAAATTTAGGATCGTTTTTTACATCAATCCTTCGATATTCTTGTCATAATTTAGCATTATAAAATACTCATATAGTGATGATTAATAAATTCTAAATTATATTAAGCTCGTTTACTATCTCTTCAAACGAGATGATAAAAAACTGTAAGAGTTAAAATCTGCGGCATGAAAATATCAGTATCTCATAAAAACACAATTGTCTATATAATTTGTTTGCTTTATATTTTGTTGTTTGTATATGCAGCTGTAAGCAAACTTTTGGATTTTGAAAACTTTCGTATTCAACTTGGACAATCGCCTATGTTTAGTGCATATGCAGGAATTATTTCCTGGCTTGTACCCTTAATCGAAATTGCTATAGCACTAGCTTTACTTTACCAGCGTATTCGGTTTTGGGCCATACTTGGAGCGTTTACTTTGATGGTCATGTTTACCACATACATAATCATTATATTGAATTTTAGCTCTTTTGTTCCCTGTTCTTGCGGAGGTGTCCTGGAAAAAATGGGATGGACAGAACATTTAGTATTTAATATTTGTTTTATAATCATTGCACTTGCAGGTATATTGCTTGAAAGAGAAAATGTACACAATAAAAATCCTAAAAAAAACAACAGCCCTATTATAAATTTACTTGGCTGTTTTATTGGAGGTATTTTGGCAGTCACTCTTTTGTACTTGTTCTCTGAAAATGAAATACATAGAAACAATGGCTTTTTAAGAAGGTATCCTCCACATCCCGTAATTACAATAAAAGGATTAAATATTAAATACAACTCCTATTATATTGCAGGCGTAGATAAGGATCGTATCTATCTTGGTAATACTACAGCTCCATCCCATGTTTTTAGTATTGATACTACTCTTAATAACCCAGAGACGATAAATATACAATTGAACAATAAAAATAATACCACGTTTTATGCACCTCAAATCAGAATTCACCCGCCATTCTTCTTTTTAGTTGACGGTAATGTACCTGCAATTTTTAAAGGACACCTGTCAGATTGGAAAGCCGAAAAATACTGGCAGGGCAATCATACATTTTCACAGTTTGAAATTATTTCCCCCTCAAGATTTATTTTGAGTGGCCTGGATAAAACCAGAGGTCAGAATGTTATCAGTTATCTTGATTTTTCCAAGGGCATCCCTATTATAGAAACGAGTCAATTACTTGAAAAGAAGATTGACGGCGTATTTGATACCGATGGAATGCTGAGATATAATGCGAATCTCGAAAAAGTAGTATATGTATATTACTATAGAAATGAATATTTAACATCAGATACTACCCTAAAACTAAATTATAAAGGTCGCACGATCGATACGATTACACAATCATCAATTAAACTGGCATATCAGAATTCTGGCCGCATAAGAACACTGGCAAAGCGTCCAGAATTGGTACAACAACAGTCTGCAGTATCTGGAAAATACTTGTTCACAAAATCAAATAGATTGGGCAAATATGAATCTGAAGAGATGCTAAAAGATGCATCAATTATAGATGTTTACAACTTAAAAAAACAGAGTTACGAATTCAGCTTTTATCTGTATGATTATGAAGGAGAAAAAATCAAGAGTTTCAGTGTGTATGGAAATATACTAATTGGATTGAGCGATCATTATTTGGTATTATATCGTCTGCAAGAACTCAATTTCGATATAGGCAACTAAAAATATACGGGCCGGCCGTGTCAGGGGAAGATCGAAAACCTGAAAAAGAGTAGATCATAATCAAACAATAAATATCATGAGAACACAATTTTTTAAAATGGTTTTGCCAGCATTTGTATTACTGTTGGCAGTGTTTGGTGCTTTTGCATTTAAAGGTGCAGATAGTAAAGCAGTTCTCGCTCCAGAGAGCGGATGGATTAACCTGCCGGGACAGCCTTGTGCCGTTCAGGTTCAATGTAATAATGACCCAGGACCTGTATGTACAGCAATTTATCAGGGAACTTCACACCAGGCTTTTGGAAAACTAAATCCACAGGCGATGGCTTGTAACAAAGTACTCTCAAGACCTGCTAATTAATTTAAAAAAAGCGGTGTCCTTTATAGGCACCGCTTTTGTTTAATAAAGTATTTGATGATAGTAACTCTTTTAAACATGGTTTTCATCCACTATAATAACCTGATTTACATATTGTTTCAATACAGAATCCAATAAGTATAAACCTAGTCATTCATCCAATCTTCTTTGGGTGAATTTTTCAGTTGGTAATCAAACCACTGGGTTAGTTTGAGAGTAAGATCCCTCTGATTAACTGGATTGACAATTACATGTGGTTCATCGGGGTAGATCAGCAGTGTACTTTTCTTCTGAAGTCTCCATAAAGCAGCAAACATTTTAATAGCATAGGAAGATTTTACCATTTGGTCATTGTCGCCTGTCCAGATCAAAAGTGGTGTGTTTATTCCCTTGACATTCATAATTGGAGACTCTGATAAAAATTCGTCATCTGTGAAAGCAATTCTATTTCTGAATTGTGAATTTTCAAAACGTTCCATATTTGAGATATCAGATGAATCGATATCCAGATAGAAGCTCAATAAATCTGTAACGCCGGCACCCGACACTGCAGTCTTGAACCTATTAGTCTGCCCCACAATGTAGGAAGTTTCAAATCCTCCGAAAGAATGCCCTATAAGTCCTATGTTTTGTTCATCGATCGAACTGGTTTTTACAGCCTGGTCAACAGCAGATAATACACACTGAAGTGCCGAGTATCCAGGCTTATTCAATACGTACGCAATATCAGGAAGCAGTACAAAATATCCTTCTGATGTTAATTTAGTTATATTCACCCCTTCATAGTTTTCAAGGGATGGTGGTACATATTCATGAAATGCTGACGCCATGTTTTCGTAGATGGAAACTAACATCGGATATTTTTTGTCTGATTTGTAACCTGCTGGATAAAAGAGGGCTCCGTTCAATTTCTTTCCATCCGGACTATAATAGTGGATGATTTCAGATCTACCCCAAAAAAACTTTTCCTGCTGTTCGTTGGATTTGGCTATAAGTTTTGGCTGTCCCCTTTGATCTAAGGATATGAGCTGAGGTGAAACATCGAACGAGCTTTCCATATACTGGAAAGTGTTTCTTTTCCCTGATCTCCTTACATACATTATTTTTGAATTCTGGTGTATGATTTTCTGGAACCCCGTCTTGGAATTCCAGATACCAAATCCTTCGCTGAGGTCTTCCGTATTGATGGTTTTTAGAATCAGATCTTCAGCTAGTTCATAAGTTCCTGCCGAAAAACCAAAGAAACCATCCCTGATAGATGAGCCTGAATCTAAATATACCTGATACTTAATCTTTAGTGGTTCACCAGCGGTGATTTTCTGCTTCTTATCTCCTGAAGGCGATATCAACCAAATATCGAACTCATCGTATAAAAGCAGTTGTCCAGAAGTTGTCCACCCACCAAAGCCGTAGGCCTGATGCTGATCTAAACGATCACTGGTAAATTTATTAAAATGGGTATTAAGATTTTTCGTCAGGCAGATGCGTAAATCTTTCTTTATATTGTAGCACCACCAGTTCGAATCCTTGAAATAAGCAATAAATTCCCCATCCTTATTGGCTACAAGGTGCTTATGAACCCTTAACTGCTTTTCAATAATTTTTTTCTTATCTCCCGTAGCAAGATCCAGCAAGTAAACATCACTGTAATAGTCATTATACTTATAAAATGGTAAATAAGCCTCATTATCCAGCAAGACTACTTTTTGGTCATTATCCGTTAAAGCGCATGCTCTGAGCTTGTCGTCCTCAACTTGATAAACCTTGTTTCTCTCTGGGAGCCAAACGTGCCAATACAGCATTTTATCATTCTGGGTCGGTCGCAGCTCCATATCCGAAGATCTCCAGACCCTGACTTGCGATTGTTCCTGCTGAGAATCTGTTTTTGCAATGACATCAAAGAAAACTTTGTCTCCCTTTTCCGTTAAATACAATTTTCCCTTGAAAATCCTGCTATCAAAAGCTAAACCAGCAGATGCACGATCAAGTCTTTTTATGTGCCCATTCTCACTGGCAAGGATGATAGCATGTTCGCCTTTATTTGCGTCAAAACTATAGAAAGCCAGCGAAGTACCAGCTTTATTCCAAGTAAGGTATTGAAATTCCTCCGAATTACTTTTCGCTAATACTTTGGGCTTTTTTTTGCCTTGCAGATCGATTATGCTTGCTACAGTTTCATTCTCGTTATGTTGAACAACGGAGAGTTTTGTCTCTTGCGGGTTCAGTCTATACTCAATTACATTCTCAAAAAGCTCTGACCTGCCCGTAAAGAAATTATAAAGGGTCAAGGAGTTATGGTCGTTGTTTGCACTTAAGTATATAAGATGACTGCCTTTTCTTAGAAGTTCAAACCCAGAGACATTTGGATAAGAAGTTGTCTTTCCTGTTACCGTTCTTAAGAGGAATAGAGAATCATTTCTCATCCATGCAAACAGGCTTCCGTCGGCAGTTATCTTATCTCCGTAGCCTCCAGCTAATGTATATTGAACATCTGTAATTGTGCTTTTTAAAAACAGGGTATCCGCCTTACTTAAATATGATTTGGAGTACGAAGTCCAATTGCCATCATCTGACAAAGCTCCTATATGCAATGTATTCCACAATTTATAATCCTGAACAGTAATTTGTCTTTTTTCTTGTGAAAAACAAGGCAAGCCTATTAAAAACAATAAATAGGGCTGCCATAAATAGATATGGAAACTAAAATTTTTCATATGAACTAACATTACAGATTTAGTATCCAGCATTTTGAGGCAGCAGGTTTGGATTAAGTAATAATTCAGATTCTGGTTTTGGCCAAAGTATATCTGTGGCATTCCATCCTGGCTTGACTGATGAAAGCACAGAGTTTATCCTGCCCGTACGTTTTAGATCAAAAAAGCGATGCCCCAGTTCACTAAAAAGCTCGATGCGTCTTTCCTGAATGATCGCGCCAAGAATTTCCTGTTCTGTATTTGCTATAATGTTGCCAAGCGATGCACGGTTTCTGATTTTGTTAATATCCTCCCTTGCACCGTCAAAATCTCCTAGGTGCATTCGCGCTTCACCCCTTATGAGGTATAGTTCTTCAAGCCGCATCAGAATAGAGTATTCGCTGGACTCCGTTCCATTATTAAATTGCTTGTATTTATTAGGATAATAATAGATGATCCCATTTTCTGAAACGTTTCCTGTCCAATGCTCTTTACGCTGGTCTCCGATTTCAAATCCGTTGACTAATTCCTGACTTAAGGCTCGATTGGGAGGAGGAGCCGTTGAGAAAATAAAACTCTGGCCTTCCTGTGTAGGAAGACCTTCCTGCCCCGGCATAATTTGCCAGATTGTACCCGTACTGTTCTTAAGAAATACAGCGTCCAGATTGTCCACCCAGACAAAGTTTCCTGAACCAATAAGAGCATTTGCTTCGCTTTGAGCAGCTTCCCAATTATTGTTATATAAATAAATCCTCGCCAGCAGTGCTTTTACGGCATCTACACTTGGCCGGACCCTAAGCATACTTTGATTTAGTGCAGGCATCAGTGATTTTGCATGTTCCAAATCATCAACCAATACAGTGTACAATTCGGATGATGTCAGCTTTCCAATCTTTTTGTTTATGACGTAATCAGTAGTGGTAACATATGGAATTTCACCAAATAGGTTCAGTAAGTGAAAGTGAATGTAGGCACGAAGAAACAAGGCTTCTCCAATCAGGCGGTTTTTATCGTCCTGCTGAATTCCAGTTGAATTCTCAACACCCTCCTTTACTGCATTGGCGGCATAAATCAAATTATAACTCCCGTTCCACAAAGCTGCAATATCTGTATTGGCAGGGATGATATTATTCAAAAAGAACTGATGCTCTGTAAGCCCGGTATTGTAAGTTTGCAGCTCATCGGCATAGCTCCCCAGCAATATTGATATTCCCTTTGAATTGCCACAGACCAATACATCGTTTGAAAATTTACTGTAGATATTGGTCAAGGCAGCCTCGGCTGTTGCGACATTATTAAATACCGATTCTCCGGTAAGTTGCGAATCAGGCTGTCCAGTCTCTATAAAATCCTCACAGCTCATAAGTAATGTAGTAAGGAGGATCAACAGCCAATTGCACTTGCTGTATGTGATATATTTTTTCATAATGTAATAGTGGTTAGAAGTTCAATTCGACGCCCACAGAAATAACACGCAGAGGTGGTAGTTTTCCTGATGATTGGTTTTCGGGATCCGGGCCTTTGAATCTGGTAATGGTAAAAAGATTCTGCCCCTGCATATAAATTCTGCACTTTGTGGTCTCCAGCCAGGCAAGAGGAAGCGTGTAGGATAAGGAAATATTTTTAAGCCTGATAAAAGAAGCATCGCTGTACGCGCCATCACTGCCTAAATACCGATAGTAGGCATTGGTTGCATCGCTGTTCAGTCCTGTAGTATAAGGCTGAATTGTACTGTTGTCACCTGGGTGCTGCCAGGCATTTGAGAAGTCCGCAGGAAGGTTGTTGGCAACACCCGGGAGAATTCCAAGATAATGATAGTTGCTGCCCAACTGCTTTACAAACTGCGCTAGAAAATCGAATTGCCAATTTTTGTAACGGATGCTGTTTTGCAAGCCACCATAAAATTCAGGTGCGGTCCTTACAATGCTTTCCCTGTCGCTGCCTGCAGTAATTTGCCCATCGCCATCGTAATCTTTAAATTCGTATAGTCCGGTTTGTGCGTTCATCCCTGTATAATGGTATACTTTGCGGATATCCAAAGGCTGTCCTATAACGTACTGATTGGAATAGGTCGAGCCTGCTAGATCAGGGAAAGAAATCAATTCGTTTCTTGGAAAGGTAAGATTCAAGGACGTAGCCCAGCTAAAATGATCTCTGCTTACAGGACGAACCTGCAGTTCAAATTCCCAGCCTGTATTTTGTACAGTTGCGTCTAAGTTGGCCATAACAGAGGTGAAACCTGTTGTGCCTGGTAAAGGAATTCCAACTAACTGGTTAGAAGAGCGGTTGCGATAATGTGCTACTGTGAGATATAGCTTATCTTTGAAGAAACCAAGTTCTAATGCCGCTTCAATCTTCTTATTGTTTTCCCAGCTAAAATCAGGATTGAAAAGCCTTGTGGGCTGCAGGCCAATAGTTCCCTGATAAGGCAATCCTGATAGGTTATAAGTGTTTAAGTATTGATAATCTCCGATCTGGTCATTTCCCGTTGTACCAAAACTTCCTCTCAATTTTCCAAAACTTAACCATTTTGCGTTGGTGCTTAAAAATTCTTCATTTGAGAAAATCCACGCCACGCCAACGGCTCCAAAATTGGCAAATCTCTTGCCCGGTCCAAAACGGCTTGAACCATCCCTGCGGCCGGTCAGGTTTAGGAAATATCTATCGGCATGTGAATAGTTGATCCTTGCAAACAAAGCATTATAGCGATATTCGGTGTTGGTACTGCTCAATGCTGTCACGTTGGAAGCGGCAGCAATGTTGTTAATCAGGTCATTTGTGGTAAATCCCCATGCATAAAAACCTGACTGTCTTCCATTCCTGCTTTGAAAGGTCGCGCCCACCAAGGTATTTAATTTACCGCCAAGAATTTCTTTTTGATAGGAAATCTGTGGTTCAAAATTCCAGGACTGTACGTTGGTGTTGCTTAAAAGCAGGCTCGATGCTTCACTGCCAAATCCAAATGCCGGATCATAAATAGTATGTGGTGAGGTTTTAGATTCCTGAAGCCTCGCATCGGTATAGCCCAATCCGGCTTTCAGTTCCATGCCTTCAAGAGGTCTGTAAGCCAGCATTCCGGTAGCAATAAGATTGTTGTTTTTAGCCAGATATTTTTCTTCAAGCAAGCGATACGGATTGTTCCATGTTGAGTTCTCCCAGTTCAGGCTTCCATCTTCATTGTAAGGCTTGGGTGCATTGGGTGCGAGTGAGTAGGCTTCTGCAGTAAGGTCGGTTCCCAAGAGATTATTGCTGTCTCCTGTGTAATTCCCCGAAAGCGATGCCGAAAATTTATTATCTTCTGAGATATGGTTGAGATTAAAATTAAAAGTATTCTTCCTGTAATTAAAATCACCCGGAAACACAGTAGTTTCCTTATAGTGGGTGCCGCTCATCAGAAAGCGTGTCTTTTCAGATCCTCCAGAAATGGTTGCCTGAATACTATTTGTCATGGCTGTACCACCAATTAACTCTTCCTGCCAGTCTGTATATCGGTTCTGGTTCCACGTTCCATTGACATCATACGCATAGGCTGGATAGTCGGTAAAACCATCATTAGAGAAAGCCTGTCTTCTCATAGCAAGATACTGACTTGTATTCATCAGTTTTAGCTTACGTGTCACGCTGCCTGCACCTGTATACGTATTGATGCTAAATCTTGTCTTTCCTGTCTGGCCCTTTTTTGTCGTAATAAGTACTACGCCATTGGCACCACGGGAACCATAAATAGCGGTCGCATCTGCATCCTTAAGTACCTCTATACTTTCTATATCGGCAGGGTTAATGCTGTTGAGCGGGCTTAAGCCATTATCAGGAAGTATGCCTGAAGAGGTAAGCGTATTACCCAGATTTTCACTGCCAAAAGGGATGCCGTTGACAATATAAAGGGGAGAATTTCCATCTGCCCGCATACTGCTCTTCCCCCTGATCTGGATATTGAAGCCACCGCCCGGCACTCCGGTGGTCTGCGTAATATTGACTCCTGCCATTCTTCCCTGCATAGCAGCCAGGGGATTGCTGACCGGCTGTTTTTGGATGTCCTTTGCGGCAACTCTCGCAATGCTTCCCGTACGCTCTTTATCTTTAACCGAATAATATCCAGCATTAATAGTAACCTCCTTGAGCTGAGTACTATCTTCGGACAATATCACATTAAGAGAAGTCTGATTTCCGATGATGATTTCCTGCGTGGCATAGCCTATAAACGAAAAGACGAGTATGTCTGTTGGATTAGCCGTAATCGAAAAGTTGCCTTTTGCATCTGTTACGGCTGAATTAGCGGTTCCCTTAACGATAACCGTGACACCGGGAAGCGGTCCGGCAGCATCGGCAACCGTGCCTGTAATCTGTTGCTGCAATTGGTTCGTGCAGCAGCTGGGCGTTAGTGCAGCAGCATAAATTGGATTGGCCAGAAGCACTGCAAAAATAAATAAGCAAAGACAGGATGGCCTGCCCTTGTTAAATGAAAGATTTTTCATAAATTTAAAAAGGATTAAAATTGAACGAAAGTTTGGTTTTCTCTCGCCTTCTATGCTAGTATTCGACCACGAGTCATAGAAGGCTTTTCTTGTTAATTAATACTCCATAGGCATAATTTGTTTTTTGGTTATTCAATAAGTTAATAGCTGTTTATTGTGTGGTTTTAAGATCTACAATTTTGGAAGGAATGCTAAATGGCGGAGCTGATAGCATAATAACCCGGCCCTTCCCCCGACTAACTCAACAGGATACCAGTACAGGGCCAGGCATTATAAAAATGAAATAAAGAAACTACAACATAGGCAAACCGATAATGGTTAAACATAGAGCTGCGATTCTTTTCTATATCGTGAAGAAGCTTCGAGAAGTTGAGGATGTTGCCGAAAAAAAAGAGGCGCGGAACTCAACATATCCGCTTCCGAGGTACTGCTAAGAACCTTTTCACACGAATAAGTGAGCCCACGCCCTTTTATATAGGCGTGAGCATTTACACTTAGTCATCTCGCGTGATTAAAAATTAGCAGTTTTCGGAAACGAGACTCCAAGCGAATGCTTCATATATTTTATAAGAAGTATCGCAAATTTACACAATCATTACTTAATACCAATTATTAAGTAATTCATTTAGTTATTTACAAATATAATAAAAAAATATATGCATCCACAGGTGGATGTGTATATTTTTTAAAAAAGGCGGTTCTTTCATCTTTTATAAAACATGCAAGAGGAAGTAATAGAAATAATAATTTCACAATTAGATTTTTATTTAATTGAAAAAGTACGAGATATGAGAGTTAATGCAACACCTTATATTTCTCAAGTATCTTTGTCTCAAAAGCTGGATTTATCAGAAGGATTTGTAAGCAAAGTCGAAAATCTTAAAGAAAGGTCAAAGTATAATATTCGCCTTGTAAATAGAATTGTTAATGTGTTTAATCTAGACTCTTATTTAGATCTATTTCCTTCAGAAGTTATAAAGAATGACATTGTTCGAATGAGGATAAAATTGTTCAAGAACATAAAATCTAATGGAAGTAATAGTGAGAACGAAGTTTCAAAGAAATCTTACCAGATAATTTCTATAAATCCATTGAGTGAAAAGGAAATGATACTTTGGAAATCTAATAAATTAGAATACTTAACTATTATAAAGTAATCTCATATAGTCTCATAATTTTTGGTGAGTTTAAAGATGCCCAACTGTGGCATCTTTTTTATATTCAGTAGTGCTAAAAACAGGTATTTATACGTTAGTCATTTCATCATTAAATGAATTATTTTGCAGTTTTAATAACGAGTTACGGAAAACCGTAAAATAGAGAAAAAAAGGTTTTGTAGGTTTGGTGATAAAAAATGATAATGACTATTTACAATTTAGTTGTTATGTAAAAAAATACAATGAAATATACTTTTAGTAACCCGAATTACGTAACAAAAGATTACCTAACGTTTCAGATTTTAGATGAATCGGGCAACGAAATTGGCTCTGCGGAGGGCGCTGGTAATAAGTATGGCGATTTTATTAGTGTTGTAAAGATTTATGATTCTGCAAACTTTAAATATGGTATAGGTTTCGCAGCTTTCCAAAAGGCATTTGAACTAATTGATTCTGATTTTCCAATTACAACCATCAAGGCAAGTTGGAATAAAGATGGAGAATTTAAGGATTTTGAAAATGGAATGTCTACTAACCTTTTAGAGTATTCAAATCATAAAAAAGTGATGAGTGATATTGATGCTGCTAAAAATACTCCAACCGGCAAATGGTGTAGAAAACTAGGATTTGTAAACTGCACAATCATAAGAGATACATCGGATAATGTAGAGGTTAATTTTACCAAATGACGATAATCCCAACTAAACCCGGTTTACTAAAGAAATTTTATATTGGTGTTAATCTGAAATCACTCTCAAAGTTCGATTATGACAAGCGAAGAAATTAAACAGTTTGGATTGGTAATTATTGAGTCTTTACCCGATGATGAAAAAAAGACAGGTTTCAATTTACATTCAACGATAATAAAATATAAGACATTTGAATTTCCAGACCTAAGTGCTGAATTTTATGATGTCAGTGACCGAAAAAATTTATTCTGGCTTTTAAAGGAGCTGGTGCGCAAGGCAGTTGATGAGAATCATTTTTTTATTTTACATATTGAAGCCCATGGCTTCGATGACGGAATCGAACTAAAAAACGGAGAGGAAGTCACTTGGGGAGAAATGATACCATACTTTCAGGAAATCAACATACGCTTTCATAATTATCTTTTCATACTCCTTGGAATCTGTCGCGGTGCAGGAATTCTAAAATATATTAATCCAATGGAAAGAGCCCCTTTTAGGGCATTGATATCAAGTGAAAAAGATATATACGTGCAAGATTTGGTCCCGGGTTTTGAAGAGTTTTACAAGCACTTTTTCTTTGACTTAGATTCAGTAGAATCGCTTGAAAAATACAATTCTGTCATAAGTGATCCGAAAGATAAATTGATTCACGTAACCGCTGAATACTGCTTTGACGCAATTGCAGATATTGAAAGACTAACAGCCGATAAATCTAAACTTAAAGCCACTTACAAAAGCTCATTGCTCAAAAACTATCCAGATCTAAAATATTTCTCTGATGATTATACAAACAAGTATGTAGATCATAAGCTTACCGAAATATTCGAAGATCTGAAAACTAGAAAAGATTATTTCTTAATGAAAGATCTGCAAGAATAAATTCTGGGAATCGCTACTGAAAGTCTAGTCATGATAAGCCTTTTAAAGAGATTGTTATCCAATGGTAAAATCACCTAATATATTGTTAAAAATATGAGTTCACAATTAAACAAATTTATTGAAGAAGTAGAAAAAGCAAAATTACTACTTATTGAGGAACTGTCTCATGATCTGGAGTTCCTAGACATCCAGCTGGCTTTGGCAGAACATTACGGTTATACACCCGAGAATAGTACACGCACCGCATCACACAATCTCACTGCCGAACAAATATTTGAGATGCTGAAAGATCACGATTTTAAATTTCCCGATGAATCAGAAATTATTGAGCTTAGTGAATCTATTCTTCCCGATGGAGCTTTAAAGAGGCTTGACGAGCAAACAATAAAAAGCAAGGGTGAAATTTGGGTTATCCATAAATATGATAAAGATCCACTTCCATCTAATCCACATGCACATAATGAAGAAACGGGACAAAAACTAGATTTAAGTAATGGTGATCTGTATGACGGGAAAAATAATTATCAAGGCACTAATATTTCAAAAAAAGACCTACTATTATTGAGAGGTAAGGTTAAGAAAATTATACTGCCAGCCTTAACGATTTGATATTTGAATTCACCAAACCAAAAAGCAATATCGCTTTAGTCCACTATAACTAAAGACTATGAAATCAAGGTTTTATTAATTTTGTATCTTTCGACTCAAATAATGCGGTGATAACAATACCACGTTTAACGTACTCACTGTACCACCAATTTATAAATTATCAACAATAAGCATGAAGGGAAATCTAATTAATTATTTTATGTGGGGATATCAGCTACACGTACAGGTATCATTTAAAGTGAGTGCTGAAAGTTTATTTAAAAAAATAGATGCTAGACTTGATCCAGAAGTTTTTTTTGTTGGAGTTCTCGTTGAAGAAAAACCAGACAGGCATCCTATCTGCCTTGAACCTGAAGACATCGGTTTTTTGCCGGAGCGTTTTTCCGACGTCCACTCATTGGCAAAAGAATTGGAAAAGGTCGATGAAGAGAATAGAATTTTCCACACTCATGAGATAGCACAGGAAAACCATAACAGAAGAATTACTACGAGATCATACAAGGAGGCGATAAGCAAAATTCTAAAGCGGGAAAGTGTATTTGGAGAAAAGGATTATTTTGTTGCAACGCCAACATATATTGACGGCTACCACGTCTTTACCGTTTTATCCTTAAATAAAAAAGTGCTTAACAGTCATTATGAGCTAACCAAGGACTTCTTTAACGACAGATATACAATATTCCGATCTCTGATAAAAAGTGCAATCAATATTTTTTTAGGTGAGTGTTCAAATGCATTAAAGGATCCTAATACTTCTAGCGGAGCAATTGACCGTCGTGCTGAAGAGCTATTGAGAGAAGCTGGACGCCAGTTTATGTACACTGCCGCAGCTGCGGGTGGCGACATGATGGGATTGCATGGCTTATATGATGCATGCAATGAAATTGCTTCAATGAAATATGAAGGTGCTATTGGATTGGGGAAAATGATACTAGCTCCTAAAGACCATAAAAATCTTAAATTCACACTTCAACTCAAGGCTCCGATAAGGGTGAGTGATTACAGAAAGGTTAGAAAGTTTTTGGAAATTTCTGATGATAGATCAGCATTAATTTCAGACTCTGCAGTCATTTATGGTCTTGGAGAATTAAAAGGCAAATACAATCCAAAGGAAGAATCTGTCTTCGTAGTCAATTTTACAAGCCATTTTCAATGGGAGCTTTCTCATGACAATAATATCCTGATGGAAGTTGAATATCGGGAACCTCGTTTACCAAAGGAAAAAATTAACAGAGAAAAGTTTTATTCCGACCTTCCACGGCTTTTTGATTCCATTTCTAAAGATGATATAGACGACTTATGGGATATTGCCTTGGAAGCAACCAAACAGAAGCATGGGACGATGCTTGTAATTTCCGATAATGCAAATTTGGAATCGGAAAGATTGGGTAATCAGTGTTTCCCGCTAAAACCTATTAAGTTAAATGACAGTTTAGTTCAGCAGATTACTTCCATAGATGGAGCTGTACTATTAGACAGGAACTGTTTTTGTTATGCAATTGGAGTTATACTGGACGGACTTGCAACTGACAAGGGAGATTCCTCCCGTGGAGCAAGGTATAATTCGGCAGTTCGGTACTATGAGCAGTTCGGTAAAAAAGGTGGCTTGGCTTTAGTAATTATATCGGAAGACGGCATGATAAATCTTATACCTGATTTAAAGCCCCAAATCAAAAAACACGATATTAGTGAAGCTATATCAAAATTTAAGGATATACTTTCTGGAAGTACTTTGAACCATAAATCTTTTAATTATGGCATGAGCGATTTCCAGAGTATCAATTTTTATTTAAGCCAATCCGAATGCGATGAAATAAACGATACTCGCAAGCAAATTGAAGAAAAATTTAAAACTGATTTGGCAGAGATGCGAATCGTTTACGACGACCTGAAACCTAATCCGGAAATGAACGACAGCTACTACAAATAACTAAGAGTAAAAAACATGAATAAAAAACAACAAACAGAGTTAATTAAACTTGTAGTAGACTTTTTAATTGATGCTCAACATCTGTACAATATTGAAAAATATTCCTTGAAAGCTTATTCGAATGAAACCAGTACAAAGATTCCCATAACATTTAAATCTCAGAATAAGTGGTTAGACAATCTTACTGTCGATTACTTTAAACAAGAAGTTCTTGAGGAATGTGGTGGCTATAACATGGTTGAAGATTATATACTTTTAGGTTGTGAACTTGAAAAAATGCAAGAGTTGGGTGAAATTAGGTATTATCCTAACCAAAGCTTAACTGATATACTTAACGAAGAATTCGCTAGGTATTGAGTTTCGAAAGAATACAAAAGAAGAAATTAGAAAAGCCACGGAAATGAAAAAATCATTTCTTGGGTATTCTGTTATTTATGTTAGCAAGATTACTTTTGTCCTCATCCAATTTTAATTCTTCTATGAAATATTTTGGTGTTATACCAGTACAACCTACAAAGGCTTTGACAAACCTTCGGGTACTGCTGAACCCCGCTTCTTCTGCAAGTGCATCATGTGTATAGTTCTGTAGCACTTTTTCGTTTCGAATCCTTTGTGCAATATGATCTACCTTTAGTCCATTAATATATTCATTGAATTTCTTATTCCGATGACGTGCGATAATCTGTGATAAGTATTTAGTATTGGTCTTAAAATATCCTGCAAGCTTTGTGAGATTCAAGTCAGGTTCAAGAAATTTTTTGCTCTTTTCAAATTTGAGCAGGCTGTGCAGCACCGCTTCCTCCGCATCTTTGCTCATCGAAAAATCAGGCTCGTCTGTTTTATTGCTTTTAGACTTTTCTGCTTCTTCAATTTTTTGCAGCAGTTCTTCATACTTTATCCTTGCTTCCTTCTTACTGTTAAAAAACCTAACTATCCCGTACAGTATAAAAATGAACATACCGCCACTAACATAAAACAATATATCATATTTATGGCTCTGCTTGTCCAGTCTTCCCTTAAGATTGTGCTGCACTGCGAGCAATTCCTTGGTTTCATATTCTTTGCGGATTTTCCCTTGCAGATAGGCATGGGTATGATGAAGTTTCTTATCAACCTCCAGTAATTTTTCGACATAATGCAGCTGCGACTTGAGCATTTTCCTGTCCTTGTAATACGTAATCATAAATTCATACGCTTCCCTCAGATCTGGACGCATAAAATCCCGTTCCCTGTAGATTTCGTCAACTTTTTTAAAGTAGATCAGGGCTTTTTCCTTATCATTTAATCCCCAATAACATTTTCCTATATAAAAGAACCCCACCATTTCATTTGAGAAATCATCATTGTCAAGAATGCCGGGCAGCGCCGCTTCAAGCTTTTTTATACCTAGGGCATAGTTGTGAATCATGCTTTGATTTACCCCTTCAGAGAATATGAAATAGGGCTCCATATCGAGGTTCCCAGTCCGTACTCCCTCCCTTATCCCTTCTTCATTTGTAGAAGTGCACAGCCCGTGATTACCAACCATTTTATAGCAAACCCCCAATGAATGCAGTGAGTTTAGGTACGCCCTGACATTTGTATTTTTAAAGTAGCTTATGCATTCCTGGAACATCAGAATTGCTTCATCATAGTATCCCAGATAATATTTTATCTGTGCAATATGATATTTCGTTTTGTATATGAGGTATTTATCACTTGTTTTCTCAATGTAGCTGTCCGCTATGAGATAAATATCCATCGCCTCGGCAAGACGCTTCTGCCCATAATACGCAATGCCCTTTGAGAGGTAGGCGGATCCGATAATTTCATCATTTTTTGAACTCATTGCGGCCATAACCATGCTATCGGCATATACAAGCTTCAGCTTGTCAGGTGCATAGTGGACGTAGTTTTTATATCCATTGGAAAGCTCTTCCCAGTTATTCTCCGACTTGGCTTTTATCAGGAATGTGCGAAGGTAAAAGGATCTCCGCAAATCACTGGCTTTATGATCTTCTATTCTATCAAACAGATAGTCAAAATCTTTTTCCTTCAAAGTGTCAGGAATCTGGTCAATGTGCTTTTGTGCTTCTATACAATGATTGAAGCATAAAGATATTACAAGTAGATATCTTACAATCATAGGTTTAATTTAAATTGTTTCCATTGGTAGGAAACCCATTAAATACGCTAGTATTATAACAAGATGCTGGGGCGGCCTAAATAGAGGTGTGAAAGCCAAAGATAATTATAAAAGAGGGAAAACTTACAAAACCTATTCAAAAAAGGAATGTCGATTTTCCGAAAAATGCTAGTAAAAATGCTGTAAACATCCAGAACACCATTTGCAGACAGCGTTTTTTGCCAATAGATTTGCTTCTGAATTCAAAGCAAAACGTCTGAATTAACATCAGATGCGTTCAGCTTTCCCCGGGTGAAAAATGAACTGACGAAAAAAGTAATCAGTCACATTTAACACGACGTAAATATGAAAAATTTAAAATTCTGGGCGGCAGTCCTGCCCCTTTTCATTACAGCCTGTTCTAATGAATATACAGGTGAAGCATCAGAAAGTGCACATATAGGTGCCACCACTAAGAAATCAGGTATCGCGCCTCATAACACGGCAAATCCCTATGATATTGCAGGCAGCATACATAATGAGATTCTGGAAAATTTAGAGAACGTGAATTTTAATTCGGGTTCAATAGAGTCTATAGCAAATGCTATAGATTCTGTTTCCATTTCATACCCCGGGATTACATCATTGCCGTCTGGCAATCCTGCGGTTTCCACGAGGCTCGCAGAGATGACAGCGATTGTTAATAACACAGATGCATTGTCCAACGCCCTTACAGCCTCATCTCTGGAGCTATCAGCGAGGAACAGCCTTTCAACATTTATCAATACCCTGCTTCTGAGCTCCAGCAATCCCTATGAAGACATGCATTCCGCAGTCGTTTCCTATGAGGCCAATATTTTAGCGAATACTTTAATGAGCAGTGAAGATAAGCGCATAATCCTGACGACTACTTCAATTATCCGCTACTCAGCCTACAAGAAAAAAAGGAAGGATAAAGATTGGGAAACATCTGTAACCAGCATTGCGGCTGCAGTTTCAGGATCAGACGAATGTCTTGTGTTGGCACTAAAAATGGCTGCCACAGTGGGCCTTTCTAAAAATAATAATATCACACAGTGATCTGGATCGATATAATATTGATGCGTTATGAGCGGCAAGTTGCTATATCTGTCAGCGTACTGCTCATAGTGTTGAATTTGAGCAACCTCTATTTCATCATAACCCTTCTGGATTATGATGAAATTGTGGGTTATCAAGCTGACGGAGGCATTAAACGCTCTGATCCCAAAAACTTTGTTTGCTTTCTGCTAATCACGATGCTGTTAAACCTGCTATTTGTTTTTAGCGTGTTATGTGCATGGCTTATAAAAAAGCACTCAACATGAATTTATAAAATTTCAAGACACTTCCAAATTCGCTTATTGTTAAATAAAAAATACTACTATCTTGGAAACCCTAAAAGATAAGAAATGGCATGCCGATTTAAAAGTCCTGTATCTTGCAGACTATAAAAAAATCAAGTCTTATGATGTTTTTTTTAGTCCGGATTGGTTTTCTCTGGTCGCGGTGGTAGCTGGCTCTGTTCAATTTACGGGAGGCTCTTTTAGTGTCAGTCTTTCTTCTGGCGACATGTTGTCTGTCCTACATGGGGCTTCCTTTGTCAGGCTGAGTTCACCTCTTCGGATCTGCCTGATATCGTGTACTATGGATTTTGCAATTTCCAACAAAACAGCGAGACCGGGGAGTGCCTGCATTGAAAGCCTGGCCAGCCAATCGCCATTTGTATTGCCGCTTAGCCCTACTGAAATGAAGCACATGGTAAGTTTGTTCGCACTGCTTAAGAAAAAGATTTCCAACAAGGAGCAAATTTTCCAAGAAGAACTGGTATTGCTTTGCGTTAACCTGATACTTTATGAGTATTGCAGCCTTTATTACAAATACGGCCAAGATGTAACGAGGGCTCGCTGCCGTAATGACAAATCCGTTACAAATTTCATAACACTAGTTCAACGGCATTGCAAGGAGCACCGTAAAATAAAGTTTTATGCAGATTCATTATTTGTCAGTCAAGGGCATCTGCGCAAAACAGTTCGTGGTGTTATAGGAATGTCTGCCAAACATTTTATAGAGATAGCTGTGATATCAGAGGCTTATCTTTTGCTTTCAGAGGATAGCCTTTCCATTGCAGATGTCGCGGAACGTCTAAGTTTTAAAGACTCATCATCCTTCAGTCACTTTTTCAAAAGGCACAGCAAACTATCCCCAACCCAATACCGTCTTAACCTCAAAATTTAATGAATTTTTATTGGAATATCTGTTTTTATCAATTAAACCGTAATATCTTTTGCTAAATGGTTTTATCTGTGAAATAGCCCTGCTGTAAATTCTAGGGAATACAGAGCCGGGACAAAATATTTATGTAGCTCAGATTTTTTTTGTAAAAGATATTACATTAAATCCATGTGTGCTATGAAATCACTTAATTCAATTCTTTCTGAAATCCGTATTAAGGAAGATAAAGTCTCGCAGGAGACTTCGCATCTCATCGACGAGGCTTACCAAATGACAATCTACCTCAAAGAACTCCTGCATACTGCGCGGGAATATGTACTAAAGGATGGGTTTACAAATGAGGCAGAGGAAATAGAATTCTTTCGTAATATTAAACCTCAGATTTTAGGAAAGCTTATTTATTACAATAAGGTATTCCGAATCGAAACTGTTTGCCCTGTAAAGGACGGCAAGATGTACCAGAAATTCTTTATGAGCCAGCTGCAGCAGTTAAAACATGAATTCAAAGAACAGATTTGCGGATCTTATTTTTACCGTTATTACCGATCGGGAAGAAATGACCGTGATGATGAGTATTTCATGAGAGGAAAGATTAACTACAGGGACGGGCTCAAAAGTTATGTTTTTGAAATAGATCATCGATTTTGTACCTACTATGATTCTAAAGCGGCTCGGATTATGGCAAACGACCTAATGTATAGGTATTTAATATCAAAAATAAATCCAGAGGAATCGCAGAGCATATTAGTGCATAGTTCTGAATCTACGAAGGATATTTTCTGGACAGACTCTAAAAATGCACTTATCGAACTTATTTATGCCCTCTACGCTTCGGGAGTGATATCACATGGAAAAATTGGTATCCGCAAAATTACGCTGGTATTTCAAATACTTTTCCGTGTACCGCTAGGTGATATCCATCATTCATTTCATCGCATGAAAGACAGGGCCACTAATCGTACCTTATTTCTGGACCAACTCAAATCTTCACTTGAGCAATATATGGATAAAGAGCTGTAGGTTTTATAGCAGATCCTTTTACTTAAAGCAGTGCCGCCATCACTGCTTTTTTATTGCCCATATCTGCCAATTGGCAAAGGCTCACCAATTACTAATGCAATGAACACTCTACATCAAATCTTTACATTCCAATGGTTTATAGGATGATTTGCAGAAAAAATATTCTTTGCCAATGGGCAGGACTTGGCAGGAAATAATTTTTTCATGTTTCAATTTTGTGGCGTTAAACCAAAAGTAGTGGTTATGAATATCGATAGAATGGAATTCACGGCGTGGATGGACCGAATCATGGAGAGATTCGACATCCTTATGGAGGTGGTAAACACAAGTAAGAATCAGCGTACTGCTGTTGATGGAGAAGAGTTGCTGGACAGTCAGGATGTCCTCCAGATGCTCAAGATAAGTGCACGATCATTGCAAAGGTACCGCTCGTCAGGCAAACTGCCTTATTATACAATTAGCGGAAAAATTTATTATAAGCTATCAGATATACATCAGTTTGTCAGGGAAAGCTTTACCGCCCCGGTGCCTAAAAGAAAGCCAACAAGTGACAAATAAGGCCATCGGATGCCAGTTAACACCAGATAGCAAATACCTCTTTTACTTTCGGGATTGAATTTAAAAATTTAAACTATGAGTGAACAAATTTCAGAAAAAACAGAGTCTCCCGAACAACTATCGGAGATATTATTGGTGCTGGATAAAGAGAAAATGAAAATTATGGCTGTAAAGGGTATTGATGAAAATGGAAAACTGGAAACCGTTGAACCTTCAAAGAAAAACCAGAACCAATTCATGCGCGTGGATAAGCAAGGGGATTTATTTTCCAACTTCTTTTCCAATTTTTTCAGCCAGCTTAAGAACCCTACCAATTTTTCCTTCTTTAAAATTCCTGCACCACTTACTATTAAGTTGGCAAAAGAAATGCAAAAACAGGTAGATCAACCAACTCCTGAAGGTGATAAGTTGATGAAGCAACACGAAGTGAAGACACCAGAAGAGAATCATAGACAAGAAAATAAAAATAATATGGAAACAACGCAGAACACACCGGATACAAGTGAGTTTAAATACAAACCGGAACAGATTGATTGGGAAACCATGAACAACTTGGGATTAAGTAAAGAGAAACTTGAAAAAATGAACCTGCTCGATCCGCTGCTTAAAGGTTATAAGACAAATGAGCTTGTACCTGTAAGCCTAAACCTGGGAACCGCCGTTACGAGAATGGACGCCCGATTATCGCTGCAATCGAATGACGACGGACAGGTAGTAGTTGCCATTCACGGAATTCGAAAAGAGCCCAACCTGAACTTTGAGTTTTTTGGGCATAGCTTCAGTCAGGCAGACAAGAACAATCTGCTAGAAACAGGAAATATGGGGCGTGTTGTTAATCTGGTAAATATAAAAAATCCAAACGAGACCATTCCTTCCATTATCAGTGTGGACAGGCTTACCAATGAACTGGTGGCATTACGTACTGAGTTTATCAAAATCCCTGACGAGCTCAAAGGAGTAAAACTTAATGATGAGCAGAAGCAAACCTTAATGGAGGGCAAGCCACTTTATTTAGAAGGAATGACTTCCAAAAAAGGAACTCAGTTCAATGCAACTGTACAATTCAATGCCGACAAGCGTTTTGTAGAGTTCCAGTTCGACAGGAGCAACACCAACAAACAAACGCAGGACAATCAGCAAAACCAATCGCAAGAGGCACCGAAAACTTTCAGGGGCAAAGAGCTAGATAAAGAGCAATACCAAAAGTTCAAAGATGGGCTGACGGTATATGTAAGTGGACTCGTGGATAAGAAAGGAAAGGAATATAATGGTTATATCACTTTTAACAAGCAAACCAATAAAACCGATTTCTCTTTCCAAAATCCGGACAAGATTAAGGAACAGGCCAAACCTGTTGAAGCACATAAAACACAGACTGCGGTCAATTCAGAAGGCAAAACCAATGAGGCAACCAAGAATATCAAAGAGCCCTTGGAATCCGGTCAAACAAATCCCAACAACAGAAAGCAACAGGAAGAGCAGGAAGCACCTGCCAAATCGAAAGGGCGTAAAATGTAAGATGTATGAAAACTATAATTGCAGAAAAACCAAGCGTAGCAAGGGAAATAGCCGGCTTGTTGGGCGCATCCGAGAAAAAGGACGGCTACCTGACAGGTAACGGCTATTTTGTTACCTGGGCACTAGGCCATCTTATAGGATTGGGAATGCCCGAAGATTACGGGCTTACGGGATTTGACAAAGCATCACTGCCTATCCTCCCAAACCCTTTTTTACTCACTGTCCGAAAGGTCAAAAAAGATAAAGGCTACTCTGCCGATACAGGCGCATTAAAGCAACTGAAAATCATTGAACAGCTCTTTAATAGCAGCAATAGCATCATCATAGCCACCGATGCAGGACGTGAAGGCGAACTCATTTTCAGGTACATTTACGAATACCTGAAATGCAACAAATCCTTTGAACGGCTTTGGATAAGCTCGCTTACCGAAAAAGCTATCAAACAGGGTTTTGATAATCTTAAAGACGGAAAAGAGTTTGACGGATTGTATCAGGCGGCACTAGGCAGAAGCCGTGCCGATTGGCTTGTGGGCATCAATGCTACGCAGGCACTAAGCATTGCCGCAGGCAATGGCATCTATTCTCTCGGAAGAGTGCAAACACCTACACTGGCTTTAATATGCAAACGCTATTTAGAAAACAGGAGTTTCGCGGTAAAAAATTATTGGCAGGTACAGTTGTCACATAATAAAGAGCTGATAGATTTTAAAAGTATCTCAAAAATCAAATGGGAAGACAAAAAACCTGCCGGTGATACTCTTAAAGCCATTCAGCGAAGCGAAACGGCAGTAGTTACATCGGTAGAAACCAAAAGCGTTACAGAGCAGCCGCCTTTATTGTTCGACCTTACTGGCTTGCAGAAAGAAGCTAACAAAAAATTGAGCCTTTCTGCCGAAGAAACCCTCAGCATTTCCCAAAGCCTTTACGAAAAGAAGTTTATCACATACCCACGAACGGGAAGTAAATACATTCCTGAAGATATGTGGGCAGAAATTCCCAGCCTGGTAAGAGCTTTACAAAACAGGGAAAACATTAAACAAAGCTTATCTCAATTGAAATGGGGTCGTTTTAATAAACGTATCGTGAACGATTTGCGTGTTACTGACCATCATGGATTATTGATTACTGATAAAATCCCGTCAGCGTTGAATGCAAAGGAAAATGCGGTTTATGATATGATTGCCTTTCGATTACTCGAAGCCATTTCCGGGGCCTGCATCAAAGAGTTAACGGATGTCGGTTTACAGGTATTGCATTATGATTTTACCGCAAAAGGCTTCAAGATTATAGAAGCGGGCTGGCGTTCCATTAAAGGCAGTTTCTCAGATGATGATACAGAACCGGTACAGGATTTACCACTGCTCAAAAATGGCGATGTTCTCAAAATAAAAGAAGCTTCCGTTTTGGAAAAGAAAACCAAACCGCCCGTGCTTTATACCGAAGCAGGCCTTTTGTCGGCTATGGAAACTGCCGGAAAAGAAATTGAAAATGCAGACCAACGCAAAGTCTTGCAATATATAGGTATCGGCACCCCGGCGACAAGAGCTGCGATAATTGAAACGTTGTTTACCCGTAAATATATCCAAAGGGATAATAAATCCTTGATACCAACAGAAAAAGGACTGCAGGTATATGAATTGGTTAAAGACCAAAAAATAGCAGATGTGGCAATGACAGCCCAGTGGGAACTCGCATTGCAGAAAATCGAGAACAACGAATCAGATGCCGGAACATTTCAAAAGGAAATGGAAAATTACGCTTCATCTATTACCAGTGAATTGTTGCAAACTTCCATTGCCCAAAATAACCTGCCAACACTCATTTGCCCGAAATGTAAAAGCCAGCAACTCATTATCCGTGATAAAATAGTGAAGTGTCCTGATGAGGTTTGTAATTGGGTGCAGTTCCGCAATGTGTGTGGCGTACAAATCGGCATAGCTGATATTCAAAACCTTGTCAATAAAGGCAAAACTTCCCTTATCAAAGGAATGAAAAGCAAGGCAGGAAAGAAATTCGATGCGTATATCGTATTGAAAGAGGATTGTATAACCTCTTTTGAGTTTGATAAAAATAAAACCTACAAAAAGTAATGGAAAATAAGCCTACCATTAGCACGATGGAAATCAGAAATCTAATTTATTCTATACGTGGAAAGCAGGTGATGCTGGATAGCGACCTCGCTTCCTTATATCAGGTGGAAACAAAGAACCTCAACAAAGCCGTAAAAAGGAATATTGAAAGGTTTCCTGCTTCTTTTTGCTTTCAACTGACCGAAGAAGACGTTGAAAACTTGAGGTTCCAAATTGGAACCTCAAGTTTAAGCTACGGCGGAAGACGTTATTTGCCATATGTTTTTACCGAACAAGGTATTGCAATGGCTTCCGCAATACTTCGTTCAGATATTGCTGTTAAAATCAGTGTTGAAATTATGGAAGCCTTTGTAGAGATGCGTAGAATGCTTATCAGTAATGCCTCTTTGTTTCATCGTTTAGATAACATTGAACTGAAGCAATTAGAAGCTGACCAGAAATTTGAAGAAATTTTTAAGGCTTTGGAAAGCGATAAACTCCATAGCGAAAAAGGTATTTTCTACGATGGAGAAATATTTGATGCTTATACCTTTATTTCCGATATTATCCGAAGTGCCAAAATTTCCATAATACTCATTGATAATTATGTTGACGATACAGTCCTCACATTGCTTGGGAAGCGTGAGCAATCAGTAACTGTAAAGATTTACACTAAAAATATCAGTAACCAATTACATCTTGATCTGCAACGCTACAACAGCCAATATCCTGCTATTGAAATTGAGCTTTTCTCTGATGCTCACGACCGTTTTCTGATTGTTGACAATACAGAACTCTACCATATCGGAGCATCGTTAAAAGACCTGGGCAAAAAGTGGTTTGCGTTTTTAAGAATGGATATTGAGATTGGCAGGATGCTTCAAATTCTCAATAAGCCATAATGTATAGCTGGTCTATTCTGTCTTTGGGTTTTCTTATAGTGCTTCATTTCGCTTCTTCATTTCTTCTTGCCATAATTCGCCTTGTATTTCTCCCCAAGTCTTAATTCCTAAATGTCTTTTTACTGAAAACTCACATAGATTTCCAATCCAATCATTATATCTATGGTATGATTTAGCCTCATTTTTGTATTCTGAAAAATGGTCTCCAAATTCATTCGGCAATAATTCTTTGGCAGTTAAAATAAGTATTGGATTTGTTGGTCGATGTCCGACACCAGTTCTAAAGTGGTTTACAACTTTTGCAATTTCTACTTTTTCTTCACCTGTTAATTCCTCATTTAATGTCGCAAAGGTTAAAATCGAGTTTGGAAATTCTGTTCCTAATTCAATCATTCTATCTGCATCGTCAGACGTAAAGTGTTTGTAGGTCTTGCATTCGCAAAAAATTAAATCTGGAGGAATGCTATTTTTGTGACCTTCCTGAAGTATCAACGCGAGGTCAACCTCTTTGGTTGCTCTGTTTTTTATAAGTTCAAAACCAATAAGTGCAGACATATTCCCAGTGGTTTCTGCAAATTCTTCATTAAACAATTTGAGCGTTAAAAATACAGTTATGACCCCACCAACTTTATTATTCTTACTAAATGGTCCAATTCCACGATAAGCCCACTTAATATCTTGTGGATGGTGGGTTGGTAAGCCAAAGTTGTTCCTGCAAATGGCACAAGTCATTGTCTCCATTAAATCCGTGGGTAGATAAAAAGCGTGTTGATGGCAAACTTCACATTGGAGAATTGAGCCAAATTCAATGATCTTATTTTCTATGATTTTTTTTATGTAGGAGTTGACTTGTTCATTATCATTAATTTTTAGGCTCTTTTTGATTTCCCCAACTAATTGTGGATGGTAAACAGTTTTTCCGTCTTCAATTAATTCAAGGATTTTAAGTGAAGATTTGTTTTGTAAAAAGTATGAGCCTCGTATGCCCCCAATATTCTTTAATACTTCTTTCGCTAAACGACCATTGGATGTTTGGTTTAATTTGTTGCCGCTTTTAGCGAAAAATACTTTGAAAAAATCTTTGGCTTTTGGAATGAAAAAATACACTTCGTCATCCTCCCGTCGAACATAGTGACTTAATCCCCCTTTGGATAACCGCCATTTGTCCCTGCCAAAAGAATGAGTTAATCTTATCCAGTCAATTGTTTCAATTCCATATATAAGCCCCGCATCATTCAAATATTCATCAAAGTAATCAAATGTAAGGTTTACTTTATGTGAGGCTGCGAGGTTGTAGTTGTATTTAAGTTTGAACGGTATGTCATCAGTTTTAAACTTCACATAATTTTCCTTTACTTCTACTTGCGAATAGGTTGAATTAATTTGTGTCTGTGCGCATAATACCTTATCTGCTTCCAATACCGACCTATCTTCAGCCCAAAATCTCGGAAACCAACCTTGAAATGCGAAATTAAGATTACCTCCTATTTCGTTTTTAATATCCTGAAGTTTTTGTTCAATTTCTTGTCTCTGCTCCGGAGTTGCTGAAGTGCTAACTTGAAAATTAACGATTGAGAGACTTTGGGTTTTGTCTTCTTGAAACTTGCAAAATCTTTTTATAAATCCATTAAAGTATTCATTGCTAATTTGGCCAAGCGGGATAGGAATAATGCTCCAACCAAGCGCTCGCAGATTCCAATAATTGATAATGTCATTTAACCTTGTCTCGTTTAGAAAATATATTCCTTCGCCTTTATACCAACGTCTTTCAGGGAAAGATTTAATCGCTTCTACGTTGATATCTAATGTGCTAATGTTCTCATTCGGAAAATGTTCAGCAATATTCTCAAAAGTAATTTCGGGCTGTTCAAAATATGCATAGGGTTTTAATTGATTACTTAATTCTTTTTGAAAGCTGTCCACAAAGCAACCAATGAAGGACTTTAAAAATAATCCTGAATTTTCTGTGTTGGGAAGTGAAAGTTTTAAATTATCGTTTCTTACGAATTTAAACTCTGTTTCAATGGTATGAGAAATTAGTTCAAGAATACTTATGCCGTATCTAATTTCGCCTTTTTCAGTGCAAGAAAGAAACTCTTCAATTGTTAGTAAAGTTCTATCCCCGATTAATGTTTTTATGTAATTCTCATCTAAAGAACTGTCATAAAGAATTATGTCGGGGTCAAAATTGTCTATTGTATTTATGTAATAATTCGAAGCGTCATACTCAATGGCATATTCCCTAAAGAATGCTTCTGGTAAATCTGAATGAAGTGGCAGAATTGGGCTGAAAATACCACCCCAATATGAAAATGCAATTTTTACTGCACGTTCAAATTTGCTTTCATTGTCAGGTTCAATTAAAAAACAAAATCTTATCGGCGATACTGCCTGATTTACTCCTATAGTCATTTATTTCTGTCTTATTAATGAATATCATTTAAGGTCTTTCCTTAAATAATCACAATTCCTTAAAGATACGCAGTACGCATTCTGTGATAACGCCAGAAAGTATTTGTTTCCCAAAAATACAAAATAAATCCCTCGGTATTAATCTTCTTGTGCCAACCACCGCCACCTAACGCCAAACCATTCCACTTCCATAAATGCTTATGCGACCTGCTCTAAATTTATGGTTCAGGTAACAATTCTAAATAAAATTCTATATGGATATACAGCAAAAAGACCTATCGTATTTCAGATTACGACTACAGGAAGGGTATATAAAATATACCTTCAATAACGGCATTATCGCCAAAGATGAAAAATTGGCAGCCACGAACTTTCTAAATGCTTTGGAAAAACTACCAGACTATATAGAGCAGGAAAAAAAGAAAATTGCAGAGATACAAAAAGACCTTCCTGTTCTTCAGGAAGTCATCAATGGAACCTGGTCTAAAGAAAACCGATTGAGTGAACTTAAAACAGAATTGGCAGCTATTGAAAGAAAAATACAGTTATCTATCACGCCCGAAACTAAAGAAGAGCCCACAGAAACTAAAGAAGTTCCACAACAGGCTATTGTTCAATCAAGGGATAATCGTTCTATTAGACACGGTTTCCGATGATTTTATTTTTCGTCTTGCTCATCCATCTTTTTTATCAAAGCTTCTCGTAAAGAATCAATGAATTTTGTCCGGTTCGTTTTCCGGTATTTAAGTTCTAAAAAGGTATGATAAAAGTCTCCTAAATCAACTTTAAACATAAATTCAAATGCTTTAGCTATAATTTTGATATCTATATTTCCATTATCAAATGAACCTTGCGAATACAATGCGTAAATTAATTCAGTTAATGCTGTTTTGCTTGCCGTCCATCGTATTTCAGGTAATAAATTGTTGGCAGGGCTTAATTTATTCACGAGTTTTAGTTCGTTTTCTAGATATATCTGAATAAGATCATTAGCCATAATCTTAGCGACTTTAAAATCATGGGAAGTTGAAGAATTATGATCTGCCTCAAAGTAGAAAGCATCTAATCCTAATTTTATTTCATGATTACCTCTCGTAAAATATTTATAATCAAGATAGGAACTATTTGATCTGTAGTACTTATAAAAATCAAGATTATTGTCATAAAATTTCTTCAACTTATCCAATTCGCTGTTAAGATACTCTTCAATCACCTGCTTGGTTCCGATGGGTTTTTAAGCTTCTATTTTATAGATAGCATTATACATAGACAAGCTTGGATACGATTATAGGTTTCTGGTGTTTGAAAAAATAAATTTCTTCTTCGATGCTGTTAAATTCCTTATTTTGGATATGTTTTTTTTTAAATCAGAAAGGTGTTTTAAAATTATAGAAATTATTACTTCTATTCTCTGTATAGAATAATCAGCCTCAATCTCTAATTCATTTATTGCTGTTTCTATTTCACTTAGTGTTTCAATATAAAATTTATCCATAAGAAGCTTTAAATACATTTAATAAAATGATCTTTAATAAGGTATATTACCTTTTCTTAATCTCAAAACAACGTTTTGAATTTGTGGCAATAAGAGCAAAACAACAATTACTAAAATCACACCTGTTAGCATCCAGTCGTAATAATCTCTAGTAGCACGAGCCAATATTTGATGACCTACCATTTGATTAAAATAGCCTGAGGATACTGCTTTTGAAGTATAGATATCGCTACCGGCATTCGCATATTGATTTTGAATATCCAGTAAAGTAGCTGGTAATTGTGGGTTCGTTTCCGTAACTGCTTCCCGAATTTTTTCGCGAACTCCTGATTTTGCAAATAATTGAAGTTCGTTATTCAGTGCCAGACTAGCTGTAAACCCAGTAAACCTAGCTAATATGCCAACAAGCGATGCATTGATAGCAATTGCTGGCGGTGCTGATGAAGCTGTAAACGAAACAATAGGGACAAATAAGACTCCTGTTGCCACACCATAAATAAACATCGGTAAAATAAAATCAATTGTTTCGCCCTGTACAGAAACAAATAGTATCATATAAGCATAATAAATCGCCATTATTCCAAAGCCAACAATAATCATTCTTATCAGGTTGTAGCCCATCAAGACAAATCTGGAGGTAATGAACATACTCACTGTAGTTCCTAAAATTAAAGCCGTCCATATCGGAATGGTGCTAAGTGGGTCATTTCCTAAAATTACTTCAAGATAGCCGTAAGCAAGCCCTGTACTTCCCTTAAAAATATAAAATGTAAAAAGTAGTAATAGCCCAATGACAAAATTCTTTGTCTTGAAAATCTGTAAGTTGATTAATGGTCGTTTAAGCTTCAATTCTCTCATGATGAAAAGTGAAAGAATAATTAAATTGATTACACTAAGCGTAGCGATTAATGAACTACCGAACCAACCCAATTGTCGCCCATATACAAGGATGTATCCTAAGATTAAGATAAAAGACACGTAAAACAGATAACCTATCCAATCCACCTGATAAAGTGGAATCTTTTTGGTAAATCGAGCTTTACTGTTCATTGCTAGCAATACAGTAATTGTTAGAATGAAGAGTATGACAATAAATCCGTAGAATAGCCAGTTAAAATCAAAAAAATGAATGACCAAGCTGGTAAAAATAGAATAAAAAGGAACGGCAATCTGTATGCTGCCATACAGTAGGCTAAAAGCAATCACACGGGCACGTACAGACTGTAATCTTGGAAAAATAAGTTGTAAGACGATTCCTGACATCAATGCACAGGTAATTCCTTGAAAAAACTGACAGATAACAAACAGTGTCCAATCTTTGAAATGAAAACAGATCACAGAACATATTGCATTTACGGCAAGGGCAATCAGTAAATATTTCCTAGGTGCAAAATATTTTACGATCCGAAAATCAAGTGCCAAGAAGGCTACAGTAGAGCCGTAAATAACGACCATACCGTATTGTACATCGCTAGGCTGTATACCATAAAATCCCATCGTTGCAATCGGACTACTATAAAAAGCGAAGCTAAACAGACAAGTCATCAGAATAGCAAATATGACGGATCTCGCCACCCATTCAGATACCCAGGATTTGAAAACAGGTATTTTATGTGCTTGCATGATTAATCTTTTAAAACATAAACATTGGCATTCATTCCAGCAGAGAGTTTTCCTAATTTTTCAGGTGTATCGATTAGTTTAATACGAACGGGAATCCTTTGAATAATTTTTACAAAATTACCTGTAGCATTATCTGGTGGAAGTAGGGAATAACGTGAACCTGTGGTGGGCGAAAGTGATTCGATAGTACCATTGAATTTTTCATTCGGAAAGGCATCAACTTCTATGGATACCGCTTGTCCGATCTTGAAGTTGCCAATCTGTGTTTCTTTAAAATTTGCAATCACCCATTTTTCCTCGGCTTTGTTCACCAGAAAAGCCAGTGTCTGCCCAGCTTGCATCAGTTGACCTTCCTGAATGGTCTTTTTACCAATTTGTCCATCAAAAGGTGCAGTGATAACCGTGTATCGAATGTCTAATTCCTGTCTTTGAACAAGTGTTTCTTTAATTTTTATCTCTGCCTGTATAGCATTATGTTGAGCTCTAAAATCATTCAGTTTAGATTCTGCTACTTGTAAAGAAGCTTTAGCCTGATCATAATCTGACTGTGCAATGGATAAAGATGCACTGATGTTATCGAATTTCTGTTGTGTGGTAGATTCATCCGCCAATAAATTTTTATAACGGTCAAATTCTTTTTGCTGTTGGTTCAATCTCGCTTTAGCTCCTGCCAATTGTGCTTTTATAACTTCAATACTTTTAAGTTGTGTTTCTTCGTTCGCCGTCAAAATCGGTAATTTGGCGTGTGAACTCATGAGCTCTGCTGATGCAGCATCTTTTTTCAGTCCATACTCGTCCAACTCAATGACCACAAGCGTATCGCCTTTTTTAACAAGCTGATTGTCCTTGTAATATGTTTTGCTGATATAGCCACCCACTTTTGCGTTTATCGGTGAAAGATAAGCATCTACCTGTGCATCATTGGTCTGTTCATAGCGATATCCTTTTAAGAGATAGGTAGCTCCCCAAATAATGATCCCTACGAATAATGCGATACCAAACCATTTGGTTAGGCCTACAATAATTTTATCTGTTTTATTTTTGTTCATAATATTTGTATTAAAGAATTCCTATAATTGCTAATAGTCTGATA